>OLNQ01001519.1_pt1 | contig 22046 bp, 19 predicted proteins | sample 1672821 | NCBI WGS metagenome assembly OLNQ01 (sample SAMEA3136727, study PRJEB25190) | human gut metagenome | biome: human gut; feature: human-associated habitat; material: faeces | place: Austria | collected 2013 | reverse complement strand
TTCCGGTCACAAGCCTTTGCGTTTTTCGCCGGAAAAAGGAAAACAGCGGCACAAGATGTGCCGCCGTTGTGCGAAAAAATACCCGCTGAAAGCGCCAAACGCGCCCCCGGCGGGGAAAAATTTCGGCAAAACGCAAAACCGCCGCCGGGCAAGCCGGCAGCGGTGCGCATGTGCCATAAAACGTCAGTCAGTTGACTTCGTCTTCCGAAGCCTCCTCGCTCTCGAAACGGATCTCGGGCTGCTTGGGCGCGGGCGCGGCGGCAGCTGCCGGTGCAGCCGTGCTGCCGGCGACACCCTGGAACGCAGCGTGCGCCTGCTGCACATTGCCGAGCGCGGCGGAGATGGCCTCCTCCGTGCGGCGCAGCGCCTCATCACAGAACTGGCTCGAGGCGCGGCGCAGCGCGTCGGCCTTGGCCTGTGTGGAGGCGAGCATTTCGTTGCTGCGGGCCTTGGCGATGCGCACGATCTCCTGATCGTTCACGAGCGCGCGGGCGCGCTCCTCGGCCTGATTGCGGATGCCCTCGGCCTCGCGTTTGGCGTTGTTGATGAATTCGTCGCGGGCGGAGACCAGACGCTTTGCCTCGGAAAGCTCCACCGGCATGGCGGTCTTGATCTCATCGAGGATCTCAAGGACCTGGTCGCGCTCGACGATGCATTTTTCGTTGCCGAGCGGCACACCCCATGCCTCCGACACCATGGTATAAAGCTGGTCAATGAGTTCCATGACTTCGTTGTCCATTTTGTTTCCTCCCAAAGCGTGTTCCGGCGTAGCCGGTGAAAAATTGTCTGAATCGGTCACACGCCGCGCGTCGCGCGTTCGTGCACGTCGTCAATGATCTCGCACGGCAAAAACGGCGTCAGATCCGCACCGTAGCCCGCAAGCTCCTTGACGACCGACGAGCTGAGGAACGTATATTTCTGACTGGCCGTCAGAAACATGGTGTCCAGCTCGGGATTGATCTTCTTGTTGATGAGCGCCATCTGAAACTCGTTTTCAAAGTCCGTGTTCGCACGCAGGCCCTTGACGATGACCGCCCCCTCCGGGAAGGTCTTGGCGTATTCGGCGAGCAGACCGTCGAACGTGTCCACCTCCACATTGGGGAAGCGGCTGACGACGCGGCGCGCGAGCGCCACGCGCTCCTCACGGGTAAACATGGGGTGCAGTTTGCCGGCGTTGGGCATGATACACACGACGACGCGCTCGAAAATACCGGATGCGCGGCGGATGATGTTCAGATGACCGAGGGTAATGGGGTCAAAGCTGCCGGGGTAGATCGCTGTTTTCATGCGTGGGTTCCCTTTCCGTAGAGCGTAAGCTTGATCTTGCCGTAATTGCGCTCCGTGAGCAGATGATACGGCGGCTGGAGCTGCGGGAGCACCTTTTCGCGGCGGCTTTCACACACGATTATACCACCCTCAGCCAATATGTCAAACTGTACAACATTTTCAAGTGCTTTGTCAAGCAGTCCCGTATCATATGGCGGATCAAGAAAGATCAGGTCGAACTTTCCGCACGTGCGCAGGTAGCCGAGCGACTCGCCCTGCACGACGTCTCCCTGCAGGCGGCAGAGCGCGAGATTAGCGCGCACGAGCTGCACGGCGGCGCGGCTCTCATCGACGAACACGGCGCTGCGCGCGCCGCGGCTGAGCGCCTCGATACCAAGCTGTCCCGTGCCGGCAAAGAGGTCGAGCACGCGCCGGCCCTCGATGTCGAACTGAATGAGGTTGAACATGGATTCCTTGACATTATCGGTCGTGGGACGGGTGGCCATCCCCTCCGGCTCGCGCAGCCTGCGGCCGCGGGCCGTGCCTGTGATCACGCGCATGGCGGTTCTCCTTTCGGGTGATAGTGGTCGTAGACCTCGCGGGCAACGCCCGCCGGGACGGCCGCGCACAGCTCCTCATATGAAGCCGCGCGGATGGCCTTGACGCTGCGGAACGTCTTGAGCAGCGCGTTGCGCCGCTTCTCGCCCACGCCGGGGATCTGATCGAGCTCGGACGAGAGGCTCTCACGCCGCAGCCGGCGTTGATAGTCAATGGAAAAACGGTGCGTCTCCTCCTGGATGGTGCCGATGAAGGCGAACACCGCGGGGTTGGCGGCGATGCCGATCTCATGCCCGCCGGGCGTGATGAGCGCGCGGGTGCGGTGGCGGTCGTCCTTGACCATGCCGAACACCGGCACCTGCAGGCCAAAGCCGTTGAGCACCGCCTGCGCGACAGATGCATGCTCGGCGCCGCCGTCGATGAGCAGCAGATCCGGCAGCGGGCAAAAGCCGGGGTCACCGTCCACATAGTGCTGAAAGCGGCGCGTGACCGCCTCGTACATGGATCCGTAATCGTTCTGCCCGTCCGTCGTGCGGATGCGGAACTTCCGGTAGTCCGACTTGCGCGGCCGCCCGTGCTGGAACACGGTCATACCGGCGACGATGCCGGTATCGCCGAGATTGGAGATGTCAAACGCCTCGATGCGCTCCGGCGGCGCGTCAAGCTCCAGCGCGCGCTGGAGCCATTCGAGCGTTTTGAGGCTGCGCTGCGCCTTCGTCGTCGCGATAAGGATCTCCTCGCGCGCGTTGTTCGCCGCCATCTCCGTCAGGCGACACTTGTCGCCGCGCTGCGGCACGGCGAGCGCGACCTTGTGCCCCGCCGCCTCGGTGAGCAGGCGCTCGAGCGCGTCCTGCCCCTCGAGCGCGCACGGCAGCAGCACCTGACGCGGATAAGTGCCGCGGTCCTCATAATACTGCTGCACGAGCGCGGCGAGCGCCTCGCCGTCCGGCTCCATCGGCTCGTCGAGAAACGACCTGTCCTTCCCCGTGAGATTGCCGTCCGTAAAGTGCAGCACGGTAAAGCAGCACTTGGCCCCGCGCTGAAAGCCGACGGCGTCCGTGTCGGAATAGGCCGTGGCGATGACGCGCTGGTGGTTCTGCAGGCCCTGGATGGCGCGCAGCCGGTCGCGCAGCGACGCCGCGTATTCAAACCGCAGTGCGTCGGCCGCAGCCTGCATCTGCTCGGTCAGTTCGGCCGTGAGCTCCGCCGTGCGGCCGTCAAGGATCATCTCCGCCTCGCGGATGGCCTTGAGATACTCCGCGCGCGTAACGTCCTTCAGGCAGTAGCCTGCGCAGGTGCCCATGTGGTAATTCAGGCACGGGCGGGCGCGGCCGATGTCGCGCGGAAAGCGGCGCGTGCACGTCGGCAGGCGCAGCGTCTTGCACACGGTGTCGATGATCTCGGCCGTCATGCTCCGGCCGCCGTAGGGGCCGAAGTACTTCGCGCCGTCCTTCTCCGTGCGGTTGACGAGCGAGAACGTCGGGTACGGCTGCGTCACATCCAGGCGCACGAAGGGGTAGCCCTTGTCGTCCTTGAGCAGAATGTTGTATTTGGGTTTGTGCAGCTTGATGAGCGAGTTTTCGAGCACGAGCGCCTCAAACTCGGACTGCACGACAATGACATTGAAATCCGCAACGTGCGCGACCATGGCCGCCACCTTCGGCAGGTGCTCGCCGCGAAAATAGCTCGTGACGCGGTTTTTGAGCGCTTTCGCCTTGCCGATGTAGATGACCTCGCCGTGCTCGTCGAGCATGATGTACACGCCCGGCAGCAGCGGGAGCATATTGGCCTTTTCGCGCAGCTGTTCGGGTCGGAGTTTTTCCATAAGCCTGCTCCTGCGGTGCCGAAAGAAATCTGCGGTCAGGAAAACAGGGGCGTGCTGAAGACACGCCCCTGTTTCGGTTTCATGTTGTTGGGATCACTCGGAAAAATCGGAATTGATCAGTGCGGTCAGGGTATCGATCGCTTCCTGCTCGTCGGCGCCGTCTGCCACGAGGGTGACCGTCGTGCCCTTCACGATGCCGAGCGACAAAACGCCGAGCAGACTCTTGGCGTTGACGCGTCTCTCGTCTTTTTCGATCCAGATGCTGCTCTTGAATTCGTTTGCCTTCTGGATGAAGAAGGTCGCGGGCCGTGCATGGAGTCCCACCTGGTTGTTGATGACTGCTTCTTTCGTGATCATTTTCTCCACTCCTTATGCACTATTATGCTTTTCCCATCTTATCAAAAACGCCCTGCATCGTCAACCGATTTTCACTTTTTCGTTGCTTTGCACAGCGTTTTTTCGCCGGTATTTTCCGATTTTATTTCAGTTCGACAACGGTCACGCCGCTCTCGCCCTCGCCATAGCGGCCGAGACGGTAGGACTTGACCGCCCTGTTTTTGCGCAGCGATTGCTGCACGGCGGCGCGCAGCGCACCGGTACCCTTGCCGTGGATGATGGTGACCTTCTCGAGCTTGGCCATGACGGCGTTGTCGAGAAAGCGCTCGGTCGCGGCGACGGCCTCCATCGTATCCATGCCGCGCAGGTCGATCTCCGACTCGACGGCCACATTGCGCAGACTGGCCGCGTGCGCGGCGGCAAACTTCTGCGCCTCGGGCTTCTCGTTTTCGAGCAGATACACGTCCTGCTCCTTGGCCGTCACGTTCATGATGCCCGCGCGCAGGCTCAGCGTCCGGTCGGCGGAGATGGCTGTGACAGTCGCCTTGATGTCACCCATCTTGCGCAGCTGCACGGTGTCGCCCACGCGCACCTGGCGGGCGGAGACTTTCTTCTCCTGCGTCTGGGGGTGCGCCGCGGCGGCGGCGGCGTCCTCGGCCACGTTCAGCTTGCGGCGCAGAGCGGCACGCGCGTCGTTGGCGCGGTGATGGTCGGCGTCCGTCTTTTCCATTTTGCGCAGCGCGTCGAGCTCGCGCATCACCTCGTCCGCCGTCCGGCGGGCATCGCCGATGATGCGCTCGGCATCGCGGCGGGCCTTCTCGTCCGCCTTTTCCAGCCGGACGGAGAGCTCCGCCTGCAGGCGCTCGGACTTGCGGCGGGCGTCCTCCGCGGCACGCAGCTGACACGCCGCCTCGGCGCGGTCGCGCTCCATGAGCTGGCGCACCTGCTCGAGCTTTTCGATGGTTGCCTCCATACTCGCGCTCTCGGTGCTGACGCGGCTGCGCGCGTCGTTGATGATCTCCTGCGGCAGGCCCAGCCGCTTGGAAATGGCAAAGGCATTGGACTTGCCGGGAATGCCGATGAGCAGGTGGTACGTCGGGCGCAGGGAGTCCACGTCAAACTCACACGAGGCGTTCATGACGCCGGGCTGCGTGGTAGCGTAGACCTTGAGCTCCGTATAGTGCGTCGTGGCCGCGATGAGCGCGCCGCACTTGCGCCCGCGCTCGATGATAGCGATGGCCAGCGCCGCGCCCTCGGCCGGGTCCGTGCCGGCGCCGAGTTCGTCGAACAGCAGCAGCGACCGGTCATCGCAGTCCTTGAGGATGCGCACGATGTTTGTCATGTGCGCCGAGAACGTGGACAGCGACTGCTCGATGCTCTGCTCGTCGCCGATGTCGGCCATGATCTCGTCGAACACCGGCATGGTGCTGCCGTCGGCGCACGGGATATGCAGACCGCACTGCGTCATCGCGGCGAGCAGGCCGATGGTCTTGAGCGTAACGGTCTTGCCGCCGGTGTTCGGGCCGGTGATGACGAGCGTGTCAAATTCGCCGCCGAGCGAAACGTCAATCGGCACGGCGGTGTCCTTCGGCAGGAGCGGGTGGCGCGCGCGGCGCAGCTGCAGCTGCTTATCCGTCAGCTCCGGCGCGATCGCGTCGAGCTGGTAGGCAAGCTTCGCCTTGGCAAAAATGAGGTCGAGGCGCACGAGCACGTCAAAGTCGCTCGAGATGTCCTCCCGGTGCGCGGCGCACTCAGCCGAGAGCTCGGCGAGGATGCGCTCGATCTCCGTCTTTTCGCGCGCGCGCAGCTCCCGCAGCTCGTTGTTCGCCTTCACGGCGGCCATCGGCTCGATGAACAGCGTCGCACCGGAGGCCGACACGTCGTGCACGAGGCCGGGCACGGCGCCCTTGTGCTCCGCCTTGACCGGCACCACATAGCGCTCGGAGCGCATGGTGATGATCGGCTCCTGCAGCGCCTTGGCATAGCTCGGCGAGGAGATGATCTTCTGCAGCGCGTCGTGCACGCGCGCGCTCGCAGCGCGGATCAGCCGGCGGATGGACGCCAACTCGCTCGACGCGCTGTCGGCGATCTCGTCCTCACCGGTGATGGAGGTGAAGATCTTCTCCTCCAGAAAGCGGTTGGCCTGCAGAGCGCTGAAGAGATAGTCGATGCTCGTCTTGTCCTGCCGCTCGCCGGTACCGTAGCTGCGCACGCAGCGCGCCGCCTGCAGCACGCCCGCGATGTCCAGCAGCTCGCGCGTGTTGAGCGCACCGCCCATGTCCGCGCGCTGCAGCGCCGCGCGCACGTCCTTCACGCCGGAAAACGATGGGCTGCCCTTGACGACCATCATCGACGCAGCGGCGCTCGTCTCACCGAGGCGGGTCGCCACCACGGCGCGGTCGCCGCTCGGGCGCAGGGCCATGGCCTGCGCGCGGGCCGTCTCGCTCACGGCCTGCGCCGCCAGCAGCGCCAGCACAGCCGGCAGCTCCAGCGTCTGCAGGGATTTTTCATAGGAATCCATAGGATGTCTCCTTTGCGGGGGAAAAATTCAAGATCAGATGCGCGCGACGCCGCTCTCGCGCGCGGCCTGCGCGACCGCCGCGGCCACGGCCGGGCCGACGCGCGGGTCAAAGGCCTTGGGGATGATATAATCGGCGCACAGCTCTTCGGGCGTGATGAGCGCCGAGAGTGCGTGCGCGGCGGCGAGCTTCATGGGCTCGTTGATATCGGACGCGCGCACGTCGAACGCGCCGCGGAAGATGCCCGGGAAGGCCAGCACATTGTTGATCTGGTTCGGATAGTCGCTGCGGCCGGTGCTGACGACGGCCGCGCCCGCGGCCTTGGCTTCGTCGGGGAAGATCTCCGGCGTGGGGTTGGCGCAGGCAAAGACAATGGCATCGCGGTGCATGGTGCGCACCATGCCGCCGGTCAGCAAGCCGGGCTGCGACACGCCGATGAACACGTCCGCATCGCGGACGACATCGGCCAGCGTGCCGGCCTGACGGCGGAGGTTTGTGACCTCGGCCATCTCGGTTTTGATCCAGTTCATGTTCTCCGGCCGGCCGGCATAGATCGCGCCCATGCGGTCGCAGAGCGTCACGTCGCGCGCACCGGCGCGCAGCAGGAGCTTGCTGATGGAGATGGCGGCCGCGCCCGCGCCGGACATGACGATCTTCACGTCCTCGAGGCGCTTGCCGACCACGCGCAGGGCGTTCGTGAGGCCCGCGAGCGTGATGATGGCCGTGCCGTGCTGGTCATCGTGAAAGACCGGGATGTCGCACAGCTCTTTCAGCTTGCGCTCGATCTCAAAGCAGCGCGGCGCGGAAATGTCCTCCAGATTGATGCCGCCGAAGCTGCCGGAGAGCAGGTACACCGTACGCACGAACTCGTCCACATCCTTCGTGCGGATGCACAGCGGAAAAGCGTCCACGTCCGCAAATGCCTTGAACAGCACGCACTTGCCCTCCATGACGGGCATGCCCGCCTCGGGCCCGATGTCACCGAGGCCGAGCACGGCCGAGCCGTCCGTGATGACGGCGCAGAGATTGTGCCGGCGCGTGAGCGTGTAGCTCTTATCGGGGTCGCGCTGGATCTCCAGACATGGCTGGGCCACGCCGGGCGTATACGCGAGTGACAGGTCATCCTTTGTCGAGACCGGCACGCGGGTGTTGACTTCGATCTTGCCGCCCCACTGCTCGTGCAGCCGGAGCGATTCCTTTGCGTAATCCATGGTCAGGCCTCCTCCTGTTTCGGGTGCACCATATCCTCGGGCCGCACCCAGGCGTCAAACTCCTCGGCCGTGAGCAGGCCGAGCTCCACCGCCGCAGCCTTGAGCGTCTGGCCGGTGGCATGGGCGTGCTTTGCGATCTTTGCCGCATTTTCATAGCCGATGTGCGGGTTGAGCGCCGTGACGAGCATGAGCGATGCGTCCAGATGCGCCTGAATGACGTCGTAATTCGGCCGGATGCCGCGCACGCAGTTGGCCTCGAACGAATCCATGGCGTCGGCAAGCAGACGCGCCGACTGCAGAAAGTTATAGATCGTCACCGGCAGGAACACATTGAGCTGGAAGTTGCCCTGCGACGCCGCGATGCCGATGGCCGTGTCGTTGCCCATGACCTGCACGGCCACCATCGTGACGGCCTCGCACTGCGTGGGATTGACCTTGCCGGGCATGATGGACGAGCCGGGCTCGTTGGCCGGGATGATAAGCTCGCCGATGCCGCAGCGTGGGCCGGAAGCGAGCCAGCGCACATCGTTTGCGATCTTCATGAGGTCGGCCGCCAGCGCCTTGAGCGCGCCGTGCGCGAACACCATCTGGTCCTTGCTTGTGAGCGCGTGGAACTTGTTCGGTGCCGACAGGAAGGCGTAGCCCAGCAGCTCGGAGATCTCCTCCGCCGCCAGGTCGCCGAACGCCGCCGGGGCGTTGAGCCCGGTGCCGACGGCCGTGCCGCCGAGGGCCAGCTCGCTCAGCGCGCGGCAGGCCTGCACGATCATATCGCGGTCGTGGCCGAGCATGGCGCTCCAGCCGCTGATCTCCTGCCCGAGCGTGAGCGGCACGGCGTCCTGCAGGTGCGTGCGGCCGATCTTGACCACATCGCGGTACTCCGCGCTCAGGCGGTCGAGCGTTGCCGTCAGGCGGCCGATGGCCGGCAGGACCTGCTCCTCGAGCGCGACGCGCGCGGCCACGTGCATGGCCGTCGGGAACGTATCGTTCGAGCTCTGCGAGCAGTTGACGTGATCGTTCGGGTGCACGAGCGTCTCGCCCAGCAGCTCATTGGCGCGGTGGGCAATGACCTCGTTGACATTCATATTCGTCTGCGTGCCGCTGCCGGTCTGCCAGACGGCAAGCGGGAAATTGCCGTCGAGCGAGCCGTCAAGGATCTCGTGGCAGGCGGTCTCGATGGCGCCGGCGCGGCGGGCATCAAGCACGCCGAGCTGCGCATTGGCGCGCGCCGCCGCGAGCTTCACGACCGCGAACGCGCGGATGACCTCCGGCGGGATCTTCTCGGTGCCGATGCGGAAATTTTCAAAGCTGCGCTGCGTCTGCGCGCCCCAGTAACGGTCGGCAGGCACACGCACCTCACCCATCGTATCATGCTCCAGACGGTATTCCATCCTGTAACCTCTTTTCGCAAAAATCTCAGATGCCGCTATTATACGCCCATCTGCCCGCGCACCGCAACCCCGGAAACATGCAAAAACAGCGCCGTCCGATTGGATGGCGCTGTTTTTTATCAGCCCGCGCGGCGCAGCACCCAGAGACTCTGGATCTGCCCGGCAAGGGTGTCATAGTCCCAGCTCTTTCCTGAATTTGTGGTACTGTTTGGATCGTTGAGCGTGATCCTGTCGCCGTCGTGCCCGGTCAGGACGAGAAAGTGCCCGTCAGTCGTGAAGTCGCCGGGGCCGACAACCACGATGATCGGATTGCCGACGTCGAGATTGCGGTAGATGCGGTCCTTGTCCAACGGAATCTGCGTCACGTCGAGGCCGAGCATCTGCCCGCCCTCGGAGATGAGCGCCCACTTGCTGCCGCTGCCGGGCACGTTGAACTGGTGCTGCTCGGCAAACCGGCACATCCAAAGCGGGTCTTTCGTCGTGTCACCGGTGAGGTAGATCGTGGCCATGGACAGGCACGTCGGTCCGCAGCCGGCAAGACCGATGAGGCTCTCGTTATATTCCCGGTAGCCCCAGCGCTCGTCCCACTGCAGCAGCAGCGGCACGGCCCCCGAACCCGCAAGACCACTGAGGTCGATCGTCGGGGTGAGGTCTTTCTTCTTCGGGTAGTCGCGCACAAAATCGCGTGCGTCCGGGTTGCGGGCGTAGAGCTGCACGAGCGCCTCCGGATAAGCGTCAAGCGAGACGTCGTTTTTCTCGGCATAGGTATCCAGCTCGCGCTGCGCGCGCTCGGCCGTGGTCCTGCCGCTCGTGAGCAGGCCGCGCGCGAACACGCCGAACACGATCAGTGCCAGCAGCACCACGATGACGAGCAGACGCCGGCGGCCGCGTTTTCTTGTCTTTCGGGACATGGCGGGTCTCCTTTCCCGTAGGGGATGCTCCTGATTATACACGGTTTGCGGGCCGGAAATCCTGAAAAATTTCTGAATTCTTGCAAAAAAGCAAAACAGCCGGACGCGTTCAGCGTCCGGCCGGGGTGATGGCAAGGATTCAGTTGGCCTGCGTCTGGCGGAATACATCGGTGAAGGTCTGATACGCGCCGTTGTTGCTCATGGGCGTGAGGTACATGAGCCCGTTTTCGAGCGTGCAGCGGAACATCTGCACCGTGCCGTTTTCAAGCGCGAGCGTCAGATTGTCGCCGTTGAGCGCGAACTCAAAGGCCTGCGCCGCACCGTCGGCGCTCGTATAGCTGCCCGTGCCGTCAACGCGGAACATCAGCTCGCGGATCGTGCCGGGTTCCTTGATCTCGGTGGCCGTTTTCTCGCCGGTATCCGTGTCGGGCAGAATCTGGCTGAGGCTGCTGTCGTCCGCCTTCTTGTCGGCGTCCGTGCGCTCAAACGCCCACGTGCCGGCCAGGATCTTGTTGACCTCGCTGTCACCGGTCTGGATACCGGACCGGATGTCCGTCGTGGCCGTCGGCGTTACCTCCGGGGCGGGCGTGGCCTGTGCCTCGACGCCGCGGCCGGTGCAGCCGGCGATCAGCAGCGTGCAGAACAGAAAAATCGCAGTGGTGAGAAGCTGAAAACGTTTCATCAGAACAGTCTCCTTTCCGGGGTGCACACGGAGCCGGCCTTGACCGGCACCGCAGCAGTATCGGGCTGCCGCTCGACGACCACAAACATGGCCACCATGAGCAGCGCGTTCGGCATCGGGCAGAACATGCCCGGGTTCGTCATGGAAATGAGCAGCATGGCAAAGTAGGACAGCGCGAACGCCAGCGTCGTGCGGCTGCGCTTGCGCCAGAGCAGACGCACGCGGTCATAAAACAGCCAGCCGTAGCCGACCACGCCGACAAGGCCCATACTGCCGAGGATCTGCGCAATGAGGTTATGGTACCAGACGATGCTGCCCTCTACGCCGAGGAAGATCGGCGCATTGTGCATCGAACCGAGACCGCAGCCGAAGAGCGGATTCTTCACGAAATCCAGCAGACCCTGAACGAAAAACGTGTACCGGCTGTCATCCGGGGAGATGAGCGCGCCGTCGACCATGCGCGAGGCGAACAGCCGCGGCACGAGCGCGATCAGCAGCGCGACTGCCGGAATCAGGCTGATGAGCCCGACGCGGCGATAGAACGCGCGGCGCTCGGGATTGCAGTAGTACACATAAGCCAGGCACAGCAGCAGCATCGTCGTGCCGAAGATCAGGCCGCTGCGCGATCCGGTCATGAGCAGCATGAAGTACAAAAACGCGACCGACAGAAAGTGCCGCCGGTCATGCGCGGCAAAGTACGCCGCGGCAGGCAGCGCGATGAGCAGCATCGTGGCGCTGAAGTTGCGATACTTGAAATAGATCGTGGCAAAGTTCTGCAGGAACTCCTGAAGGTTGCGCACATAAAACAGCGCCACCACAAAGCCCGTGAATAGGCCACCGGCGTAGAGGATCTGCAGCATGCGCTCGGCAACGTCATAGTCGCGTGTGCGGTCCGCCTCGCTGCGGCACAGCACATAGACCAGCAGCATCACGACACCGAGACCGAGGGAATAGTACAGCGCCGTGGGCGAGAAGTACTCCTCGCGGGAGATGAAGCCGAGGCCGCCGAGCAGCGTTGCGACCGACACGGCCACCATGCCGTGCAGGCAGCCGCCGTTGTGCGGTGCACGGGCGTAGGCCCCGATGTGCACGAGCAGCGCCGCCGCGGCCAGCAGGCCGATCCACCAGAAGCGCAGCAGGCTGTAGAGCTCGTCATAAAACTCCGTGCCCACCATGGCCAGCAGCACAACCGGGAACAGGACGCTCAGCAGGTCGTCACAGAACAGCAGCAGGAAAATCAGCGTGGACATGACCAGCACGCCGCCCACAACGGGGAAGCCGGCCGCCATGAACACTGCAAGCATCAGAAAGCAGACCGGAAAGTACAGCTTGCTGTGCCAGAAGCGATCAGCCACGCTCTGACAGGCGGCGACGAGTGCAGACACGCCGCCGACACGCTCATCGAGGAACGCACACACACGGTCAAACATCCGCGCGAACCCATGGCCGCGCCCCGTCTGCTCCGTATTCGATTGGACAGATTTATCAAAAGCATTCATAAGCATCAAAAATCGTTCGGAAAGCTCCGCCGGACTGGCCCGGCGCGGGAAGAAACATGATCGTGTAACCGGCTGATACCAGCCTAAATCTTCCCATCTTTCAATCGCGGATGCATTATAGCGCGCCGTCTCCAGGAAGTCAATACTTAAAATAGATTTAACATTTCTGAAATTTTTTCGCATGCATTTTTGATGTATATTACTATATATTCTCTGCGCATTTTGTCGTATTTGCACAACAAAGCCGCAGCTTTCCAAAAACTGCGGCTTCTAACATATCGAATATTTTAAAAATACAGGCCACTAAAATGTTACAGAAAAATGACAAGGCTGGCTCATGTCTGCGGAAAATGTCCGGTTTTGCGCAGTGCGCGCACGAGATACATGGCAGCCGCGCCGGTGAACGCCCCGGTTATGACGCTCGCCGCAACGAGCGCGGGCGCATACACCAGAATGGACGGCGTGCCCGTGACCCAGACGGCGACCAGCAGCTGCCCGGCATTGTGCCCGAAGGCTGCCAGCACGCTCACGACCCAGAGCAGCCGCTCCGGAAAGCGGCGGATGGTCAGGCACATGATAAGATAGGCAAACACGCCACCCGCGATGCTGAAGAGCATCGCCGACACGCCGCCAGTAAACACGCTGCCGAGCACGATACGCACGAGCAGGATCTCCCCCGCCTGCCGCCGGCCGAGCAGGGCCATGGCGATGAGCGTGACGATATTGGCAAGGCCGAGCTTCACGCCCGGGATCGGCACAATGGGCGGGATCTGCGCCTCGGCAACGAAGATCGTCAGCGCGATTGCGGTGAACATGGCCAGGACGGCCAGACGCTTCGTACCCTTCATGGCGCCCCCTCGATCTGCACCGTCAGGTGGTGCGGCACGCAGACGATCGGGATGGCGGACGTGGTGATCTTCCCCTGCTGGACGCACAGGAGATCCGGACAGTCAGCATACGTGACGGACACGCCGTCGGACTCGACGTGCACGGTGTTCATGCCCCAGTCGGTCTGCACCTCTATATCATATGGTATGGTCACGGCGCGCAGGTCGATGCGCTGATACACTTCGCCGTCGACCCGGATGACGGCCGTCTGCCCCGTCTGCCCGTGGCCGCGCAGCAGCAAAAAGGCGCCGCCGCCCAAAATCGCGAGCGCGGCGAACAAAAGGACCCAAAATTTCGTCTGTTTCATCATACGTTCATTTTAGGATGCCCGGCAGTGGTTGTCAATGGATTTTTGCCGTGGTATAATGGCTTGATTTTTATCGCTTTATTATAAATGTACCGCTCCCCGCGCGGGAGCCTTGGAAAGGAGGCGGACGCCGTGTCTGCCGTAACTGCCTATGCCGCGCAGGCCGCGCACTTCATTCTGCCGGTCATCGCGCTCATCGTGCTCATCCGCTGCATCGCATCCATGTTCTACGGCCGTGCCGAGCCGGAGACGTGGGGCCATCTCGTCACGCCGGACGGCAAGGTCTATCCCCTGCTGCACTGGGAGTGCCTGATCGGCCGCGCCCGCAGCGCGGACATCACGCTGCCCTATGCCGACGTGGCCAACGTCCACGCCGTGCTCATGCGCAACGACGCCGGCGAGTGGACCGTCAGCGATCTGAGCCGCAGCGGCGGCGTGTACCTCAACGGCGAACAGATCACGGAGCCGACGCAGGTGTTCAGCGGCGACATTCTCCGCTGCTCGACGCATATGCTCAAATTCGCCGACATGAGCGAGGAGCGCCGCGCCGTGCAGGAGCAGCGCCGCACGATCGCGGGGCGGAAGGTCTCCGCCGGCGGCACGCTGTTTTTCCTGACGGTGTTTCAGCTGCTGCTGGCGCTGGAGTTCGTGTCCTCGGCCGACAGCGCACATCTGCTGGGCATTCTGATGTCGTTTGCCGCGCTCGCGCTCACACAGTGGTTCTGCTACGTGCTCATGCGCACGATGGACCGCTCGGGCTTCGAGGTCGAGACGATCGCGTTTTTCCTCTGCACGCTCGGGCTCGAGATCTGCGCGACGAGCACGCCGGACGATCTGACCAAGGAGATCATCCTCATCATCGTGGGCATCGCGCTGTTTTTCCTGCTCGGCTGGTGGCTGCGCGATCTGAGCCATGTCAAGGCGCTGCGCTGGCCGGCGGCAATCATCTCGCTGGCGCTGCTGGCGCTGAATCTGTTCGCCGCGCGTGAGGTGTTCGGCGCGAAAAACTGGCTGACGATCGCGGGCTTCTCCCTGCAGCCGTCAGAGCTGATCAAGGTCGCATTCATCTACGTCGGCGCGACGTCGCTCAACCGGATGTTCCGCAGCAAGAGCATTCTGCTCTTCATCGCCTTTTCCGCCATCTGCGTGGGCGGGCTCGCCCTGATGGGCGACTTCGGCTCCGCGCTTATCTTCTTTGCGACCTTCCTCGTCATCGCCTTCATGCGCTCGGGCAGCATCGCGACCGTGCTGCTGGCCGTGACGTCCGCCGCCATGGCGGGCACGCTGGTGCTGAGCATCAAGCCGCACGTGGCGCAGCGCTTCGCCACCTGGGGCCACGTGTGGGAGGACGTCTCCGGCGCGGGCTACCAGCAGACGCGCGCGCTGAGCGCGGCGGCCTCCGGCGGCCTGTTCGGCCAGGGCGCGGGCTGCGGCTGGCTGAAAAACATCTTCGCCGCGAACACCGACATGGTGTTCGGCATGCTGTGCGAGGAGCTCGGCCTGATCGTGGCGCTGTGCGCGATGCTGGCCATCATCGCCCTCGCAATCTTCACCGTCAAAAACGCGGCTCAGGGCCGCTCGTCGTACTACGTCATCGCCGGCTGCGCCACTGTGACGCTCATGCTCGTGCAGATGTCGCTCAACGTGTTCGGCGCGCTCGACATCCTGCCGTTCACGGGCGTGACGTTCCCGTTCGTGTCCAAGGGCGGGTCGAGCATGCTCTCGTGCTGGATGCTGCTGGCCTACATCAAGGCCGCCGACACCCGGCGCGGCGCGAGCTTCGTGGTGCGGCTGCCATCGCGTAAAAACAAGGAGGCGCAGGCATGAACAAAGTCAAACGCCGCGCCATGAGCGCGCTGCTCGTCGCCGTGCTGGTGCTCGGCGGCATCGGCGTGTACATCGTGCGCTACATCGAACACGGTGCTGAGTGGGCGACCTTCGCCGCCAACAGCAGCGTCTATACCAGCGGTGTGCTCAGCACCGGCACGCTCACCGACCGCAGCGGCGTCGTGCTCGCGACGGCCAACGGCGGCTCGCGCAGCTACGCCGATGACGCTGCCGTGCGCACCGCCTGCTATCAGGTCGTCGGCGACTACACCGGCAACGTCGGCACCGGCGCGCTCAAGGCATTTTCCAAGCAGCTCTCGGGCTACAACCCCATCACCGGCACCTACGCGACCGATGGGCACACCGTCGCGCTCACGCTCGATTCGAGCCTGTGTGTCACGGCCTATGAAGCGCTTGCCGGACGCAAGGGCGCCGTGCTCGTGAGCAACTACAAGACCGGCGAGATCCTGGTCATGGCCTCCGGCCCGAGCATCGACCCCAACAGTGACGGCGACGTGCCGGACGGCGCGTACATAAACCGCTGCATCAACGGCTCGTTCACGCCGGGCTCCATCTTCAAGCTCATCACCTCCGCCGCCGCGATCGAGAACATCAAGGACATCGACAGCCGCCGCTTCACGTGTGCGGGGAGTCTGGACGTCAACGGCGTGAGCGTCAAGTGCACGGGCGTGCACGGCAGCCAGACGTTTGAGGACGCACTGGCCAACTCCTGCAACTGCGCATTCGCGCAGATCTCGCTCGAGCTCGGAGCCGACACCATCGAGAGCTACGCCAAGAAGCTCGGCTTCCTCGATTCCCAGTCGCTGAGCGGCATCCCGACGCTCGCCGGCAGCTTCACGAAGGGCGCGTCCGGCAGCGCAAACCTCGCCTGGTCGGGCATCGGCCAGTACGAGGACCTCATCTGCCCGTACTCCATGCTGCGCTACGTCTCGGCCATCGCCAACGGTGGCAGCGTCGTGGAGCCGTCGCTGCTGCTCGATACGCCCAGCGGCTCGACCACGAATCTGCTGAGCGGCACGACCGCCAACAAGCTGCGCGACATGATGAACTACAACGTCTCGGCCCACTACGGCACGAACCGCTTCCCGGGCCTGAATCTCTGCGCCAAGACCGGCACCGCCGAGGTGGGCGACGGCACGTCGCACGCCTGGTTCACGGGCTTTCTGCTCGACGATGCGCACCCGTACGCCTTCGTCGTGCTGGTGGAAAACGCCGGCGGCGGTCTGACGAATGCGGGCGCCGTGGCCAACACCGTGCTGCAGGCGGCCGTGAACAAGTAATTTAGGAGTCACACATGATCGATCTATCCGTCCGCGGGCTCGTTAAGGGCTTTGAGCAGGGCAACGATATATTAAAAGGTATCACATTCGACGTCAACGCCGGTGAGCGCGTGGGCATCCTCGGGCGCAACGGCTGCGGCAAGACGACGTTTTTCCGCATCCTCTCGGGCGAACTGCAGCCGGATGCCGGCACCGTGTCCATCGCCTCCGGGCGGCGGCTGGGGCTGATCTCACAGATCCCGGTCTACCCCGACGGCTGGACGACGGAGGACGTGCTGCGCGAGGCGCACCGGCAGCTCTACGACATGGAAGCGCGCATGAACGAGCTCACCGCGCGCATGGCGACGGACGACTCCCCCGCCCTGCTCGCGGAGTACGACCGGCTGTCGGAAAACTTCCGCCGCCTCGGCGGGTACGACATGGAGCACGAGCGCAACCGCGTGGCCAACGGTCTGGACATTCCGGCCGCGATGCGCGCGCAGCCGTTTGACAGTCTCTCCGGCGGGGAGAAAACGCGCGTGAACCTCGCGCGGCTCATCCTCGAGGACACGGACATTCTCCTGCTCGACGAACCGACCAACCACCTCGACCTGCGCGCGACCGAGTGGCTGGAGGCATATCTGCTGCATTTTCGCGGCACGGTGCTCGTCATCAGCCACGACCGGTATTTCCTCGACCGCGTCGTGCAGCGCTCGATCGACTTCACGTCCGGGCAGGCGGAGTTTTACAGCGGAAACTACAGCTTTTACGTCGTTGAGCGGCAGCGCCGCTTTGACGAGCAGCTCAAAAAATACGAAAAGGATCAGGCAAAGCTCCAGCAGCTCACGGAGGCGGCGGCAAAGCTGCACCTCTGGGCCTTCATGGGCAACGACAAGCTGCACAAGCGCGCGTTTTCCATCGAAAAGCGCATGGAAAAGCTCGAAACGACCGAGCGGCCGACCGAGGCGCGCAAGCTCAACGTGCACTTCACGGCGCAGGAATTTCGCGGCGACGACGTGCTGACCATGGCGGGCCTGAGCAAGCGCTACGGCGAGCGGACGCTCTTTCACGACCTCGACCTGACCGTGACCGGCGGCGAGCGCATCGCCCTCATCGGCGACAACGGCGCCGGCAAGACGACATTTTTAAAGCTCGTCATGAACGAGGAGACGCCGGATACCGGCTGGGTGCAGCGCGGGCCCTCCGTGCGCACGGCGTACCTGCCGCAGATCGTCCGCTTCGCTGTGCCGGAGCGCTCCATGCTCGACACGATGCTCTACGAGTGCAAGTGCACGCCGCAGGAGGCACGCGACCAGCTCGGCGCCTACGGATTTTGCGGCGAGGACGTGCTCAAGCCCGTGTCGGCGCTCTCGGGCGGCGAGCTGTCCCGGCTGCGGCTGTGCATGCTCATGCGCCGGGAGATCAACTTCCTCATCCTCGACGAGCCGACGAACCACCTCGACATTGCCAGCCGCGAGTGGATCGAGGACGCACTGAGCGACTATACGCAGGCGCTGCTGTTCGTGTCGCACGACCGGTACTTCATCGAGAAATTTGCCACCCGCATCTGGCTGCTCGAAAACGGAACGATCACGGACTACCGCGGGACCTATGAGCAATTCCGTGAATACCGCGCGCGCCAGACCGCCCTGCAGCAGACGGCCAAGGCCGTCGAGCGCAAAAAGGAGCCGAAGCCGAAGCCGAAACGCGCCCCGAACACCGCGCGCCAACGCGAGCGCACGGAGCGCGAGATCGAAAAGCTGGAGGGGCAGCTCGCGGCACTCGACACCGAGAGCGAGGCCAATGCAACGGACTATCAGAAGCTCATGGAACTCGATGCGCAGAAGCAGGCGCTCAACGCGCAGCTCGAGGCGCTCTACGAGGCGTGGGAGGCGCTGTGCGAATGAAACACAAAGCATCCTGGATCCTCGCCATCGCGCTCGTCATCGCGGGCTGCGTACTACGCTTTGCGATGCCGGGGCACGACTTTCTGGGCTACACACTCTGGGGCATCGCCGTGCTGGTGCTTCTGTGGGCGCGGCTGCACCGCGTGGGGCGCACTGTGCTGAGCGTGCTCGTGTGCGCGGGGCTGATCGTGTTCGCGGTCTTTGAGATCCCCGTCGTGCGCGACGCGCGCACGGACACGGGCGCGCACCCGAACGCGATCATCGTGCTCGGCGCGGGCGTCAACGGCAGCACACCGTCGCTGTCAATGTGCAACCGGCTCGACGCTGCGCTGGACTATCTGGGCGCGAACCCGGACGCGCTGGCCGTCGTCTCCGGCGGTCAGGGCGATGGTGAGGACATCACGGAGGCCGAGGCCATGGCCGACTATCTGACGGCGCACGGCATCGACAGCGCACGCATCGTGCAGGAGGATCAGTCGCGCACCACACGCGAGAATCTGGAAAATTCGTTCGCCATCCTCCGCGCGCGGGGGTACGCCCCGGCGGACGGTGTCGGCATCGTGACGAGCGAATACCACCTCTGCCGCGCCAAGCGCATGGCGCGGGCACTGGGGGCAGAGCCCGTCGGCATCGCCGCCGAGACCACTCTGCCGTCCATGCGCATCAATTACTTCATCCGGGAAGCCTTTGCCGCCGCGTACATGCAGCTGGCCGGCACCCTGTACTGAGAGGAGCCCTATGGAAAAAGTCAACGTATACGACTGGGACAAGACCATCTTCCCCGTGGACAGCACGGTGGCGTTCGTGCGCTGGTGCCTGCGGCGGCACCCCGGCGTAATCTGGCCGCTGCTGGGCGCGCTTGTCCTGCTGCCGGGCTACCTTCTCGGCAAGGTGAGCAAGACCGCCTTCAAGGAGCGGATGTATGGCTTTCTGCGCCGCGTACCCGATGTAGATGCAGAGCTGGAGGCGTTCTGGGCGAAAAATTTCGACCGCGTGAACCCGTGGTACCTCGCACAGCAGCGCCCGGACGACATCATCATCTCCGCATCGCCAGAGTTTCTCGTGCGCATCCCGGCACAGAAGCTGGGTGTGCGGCTGCTGGCCTCGCGCGTGGATAAGCACACCGGAAAGACCGACGGGGAAAACTGCCACGGCGCGGAAAAGGTCCGCCGCCTGCGCGAAGCCTATCCCGGCACAGAGATCGCAGAATTTTACTCCGACTCCCGCAGCGACAGCCCGCTCGCGGAGCTGGCCGAGCACGCCTACCTCGTGCACGGGCAGGAACGCACGCCCTGGTGAGGGCGGACAGAAGAAAGGAGAACGCCTATGTATTCCGCATCCGACTACCGCAGCATGGCACGCCGCGCGCTGAAAAACCACTGGTGGCTCGCCGTGGGCGTGACGCTGCTGGCGAGCCTCCTCGGCGGGACGAGCAGCGGCTTCACCCCGTCGTTCAATATCACGTTCAACGGGGACGACCTGACACGGTACTGCCCCGAGCTCCTGCGCTACGCGCTGCACGTGTTTCTCCCCGTTTCCGGGATCATCTCGCTGGCGCAGTTCGTCATCGGCGGCAGCGTCTCCATCGGCCACAACCGCTTCTGCCTGAAGCTCGTTGACGGCGAGCAGGCCCGGTTCGAGGACCTGTTTTCCGGCTTTGACATCTTCGGCAACGCCTTCGTGCTCAACCTGCTCATCACGCTTAAGGTGCTCGCATGGTCGCTGCTGTTTGTCATCCCCGGCATCATCGCCGCCTACCGCTATTCCATGGCGACGTACATCCTGGCCGAAAACCCGAACATGCAGGCCACGGAGGCCATTGAGCGCTCCAAGGCGCTCATGGACGGGCGCAAAGGCGACCTGTTCCGCCTCGACCTGAGCTTCATCGGCTGGGCACTGCTGGCCGTGCTGACTGCCGGCATCGGCAATCTCTGGCTCGTGCCGTATATGACCGTGTCGCGCGCCGCGTTCTACCGCAGTCTACCGCGCAGCATGGGTGACCGGGCACCCAACGGCTGGCAGCAGCCGAACCCCGGCCCGCAGCCGGGCGGTAACTGGTACGGCCAGAACTGAACACTTATACAAATACAAAATCATGCAGCCCCACAGCGGAAATTCGGTTTCGCTGTGGGGCTGCTTTTTATAGAACGATTGACAATTCTTTCTTTTCCAGTTACACCCAAATCATGGATCAGATCCGGAAAACGAAAAGCATCTTTGGGGAGGTAGAAAACACGATATGTGGAGAAAACTGAGCTGCCTGCTCCTGTGCATTGCCATGCTGGCGGGACTCGCCGGATGCGGCAAAGCCGACTCCGACACCGACAAAGCAAAGGACAAAACTACGAACAAAGTGGCGGACATCAAAAAAGCCGATACAGACGCCAACGGCGCAGCGGCCGCCGACACTGCCTTAAGAACCGATTTCTCCATTTTACGAAAAATGTCCTTGATTTCGGCAAGACAGAATTATGGATATTGTTATATCGGAGGAGAGAATAAACATAAAGTGGGACAGGTCATGGGAGAACCTAAAAAAATGGATTCTAAAAGTAGCGTCTATGAAACCATTGTATATATGTTTGAGAATGATATTGGGAGTGTGTTTATTACAGATCATAAGGACATATTGGTAGGAGTTGTTTCCAGAAAGGATTTGTTGAAAGCGGCTTTAGGAAATAAAGATTTGGAAAAATTACCCATTCATATGGTTATGACAAGAATGCCGAATTTAATTTATGTAACGGAAGAAGATTCTATTAAAACCGCAGTAGAAAAGATTATGAAACATCAAATTGACTCAGTCGCAGTTGTCAAGCAAGAAAAAGAAATGTGTTATTTAGTAGGAAGATTTAGTAAAACGAATATCAGTAAACTATATTTAGAAACTTTGTAAATGAGGAGAGGAGAGGGAGAATGAAACAAGTATATGAATTTAGAGAAGGTGGAAAAGATTTAATTCCGTTGTTAGGTGGAAAAGGTGGAAATTTAGCGGAAATGACTAAAATCGGTTTAGCAATTCCGAACGGAATTATTGTAACGACGGATGCCTGCCGGGAATATTTTAAACATGGAAAACAAATATCCGAAGAATTACGAAAAGAAATTTTAGAAAAATTGGAAAGCATTCAAAAGAAACCTTTGCTTGTTTCCGTTCGTTCCGGAGCTCCCATTTCCATGCCGGGAATGATGGATACCATTTTGAATGTCGGATTTAATGATACGGTAGCGGAGGAAATGTTGGCAAGTATTCGAGATGAAAAATTTGTGTACTCTTCCTATGCAAGATTCATCTCCATGTTTTCAGAAATTGTGCAGGGCGTGGAAAAGAAAAAGTTCGATGAAATCGCAGAAAAAACAGAAAATCCGAAAGATTTAATTCCTTTATACAAAGCTCTTTATGAAAAAGAAACCGGAGAAAAATTTCCGGAAGAAGTAAAGGAACAAATTTTAATGGCAGTCAATTCCATTTTCAATTCTTGGAATAATGAAAGAGCCATCTTGTATCGAAAGTTAAATAACATTGATGATAATATGGGAACTGCTGTGGTAGTACAAGAAATGGTATTTGGAAACTTCAATCAAAAATCGGGAACAGGAGTGGTATTTTCTCGAAATCCGTCAACAGGAGAAAAACAAATT
>OLNQ01001514.1_pt1 | contig 22110 bp, 16 predicted proteins | sample 1672821 | NCBI WGS metagenome assembly OLNQ01 (sample SAMEA3136727, study PRJEB25190) | human gut metagenome | biome: human gut; feature: human-associated habitat; material: faeces | place: Austria | collected 2013 | reverse complement strand
CTTTTTTTAGACTTTCGTTCTTTTTTTAGAACATTCTACTTTTGTTTTTGCGCTTCTTCGCCGCACATAAAAGCAATATCCTTCATGATTCCTTCGGCCCGTTTCGCGGATATTTTATTAGTGCTCATGCACAGGATAAAAGGGTTTTCAGTCATAACAATCGCAGCATCATGAAGTGCGGTAATATCAAAGCCGGTTTGCTGTGCAACAGAAATGCCCCTGTCTGAAAATCCGGAAAGAATATCTCTCCGTTGGTGATAAGAGAGTATTCGCAGCATCTGCTCACTGGCCGCTGTCGAAATCAACTGTCTCTTATACAACCTGCGCAGAAGGCTTCCAATCTCCCTGACAGAATGATAATTGTCTTTTTCCGGATCAATTTCATCCCATTCAAACAGCATACATCGTATTTTCGTTTTGGTCAGTCCGAGTTTTTTCATAGTATCATTCACTTGTTCCATTCCAACTATCGACAGCAATATGTTAAAAGCAGAATTATCGCTGATGACAATCATCAGATAAACCAAATCCTCAATTGTCAGTTCCATACCTTTATGCAAAAAATCCAAAACACCGACTGTTGCTTCATATTCATTTTCCGGAATCGCAAATGGTGGTTTTTTGTCCAGAGTATAGGTATCGTCTAAACGAATCACTTTTTCTTCCACTTGGCGAAAGACCTCAATCAGAAGCACCAACTTCGCAATCCCTAAAGATGGGAAGACGTCACAGTTTCCCACAAAAAAACTGTTGTCTTGCTTTATATCGTAAAAATATACGCCGATTTCTCCCTGCAAATTACTTATTCTTTCTCGAATCATATTCGCCAGTTTCATACGTTTCTTTCCTCCGGTTTTTCATCAATTCCATATTGGTGCACCTTCTCAAACAGGTTGGTCTTGCTGATTCCGAGATATTCAGCTACCAACCGTCGGTTACCGGAAAACTGTTCAAAAGCGGTTTGAATCAATTCTTTTTCGTACAGTTTCATCTTTTCCTTTAAACTTTTCGCGATTGGACTGCCGGCTATACTGTTATCGAGCTTTATATCTTCCGCATGTATAAAGTTTCCCTCTGAAATTACCGCGGCTTTCTCCAACACATTTTCCAATTCGCGAATATTTCCAGGCCACCGGTATTGCTTCATTTTTTGAAGCGCGTCATCGGTCAGTATCATGGGTTCTACTTCCAAACGGCTGTAAATCAACGGAAGTGTATCTTCGATAATGCTGTACAAATCCGCGATTCGATCGCGTAGCGGAGGCAGTTTAATCGGAAAAACGCTGATGCGATAATACAGGTCTTCACGAAATTTACCTTCCTTTACCATTTGCTCGAGGTTTCGATTTGTCGCGACAATCAGTCGAACATCTGTGGATATTTTTTTTACGCCGCCCACGCGGTAAAAAGTTCCATCCTGCAGCACCTCCAATAGTTTTCCCTGTAGCAAGAGTGGAAGTTCTGATATTTCATCTAAAAAAAGGGTTCCGCCCTTTGCCATTTCAAAATAACCGATTTTCCCCCCTTTTTTTGCTCCGGTAAATGCTCCGTCTTCATAACCAAACAGCTCACTTTCAATCAAATTATAAGCAATAGCCGCGCAGTTTACGTTGATAAAAGGGCCGTCCGCGCGTCGGCTGTTTTTATGAATTTCCTTAGCAAGAAAGGTTTTTCCTGTGCCGCTTTCTCCCGTAAGAACAATGGTTACGTTTTTCCGGCAGACCTTCTCCAAATTTCGGTTGATTTCAGCAATATTTTCTCCATTCCCGCGCAGTCTCGCTTCGCAGCCAAGTTCGTTCCTGCCGATTTTAATTTCATCGCTGCGGAATAGTCGGTCATGCGTCTTCGTCTTTTCTTTAACGAACTCCAAATAGTCTTTTTCATCTCCGATTGCATAGATGGATAACTTCTCATCACGAATTTGTGTATCCGCAAAAAGACGAGAGACCGCGGCTGCCCTGCCGTTAACCGTACAGAAAGCCGGCGCATTCGGCAGCATTGTTCGCAAGCTTTCAATTGCGTTTAGGATATTGCTTTCAAACAAATCTTCCGGAGAGTTGGAAGTTCCTCCTTCCATATATCCGGCAAAGGTTTCCCCTCGCAAAACTTTCTTTACTTGCTGCGCGTCGCTGTTTGGCTTGCTGAAAAAACGAATATGTCCCCTGCGAAACAGCAATAAGATTCCATCTCCGATTTCGCTGAAAGGTCTGCGATATTCCTGTGATCCCAGCGCAAAGCGCAGCATTTTTTTTGCTTTTAGTTCGATACAAAGAGACTCTTCCGAAAATGCAGTATGAAGCAATGTCTGTCCTTCAAAAAAAGTCGAAGCATCCTCCAGTTGCTTTATCAGTGGAAAAGAATCAGAGTTTTCATATTGAAATACCACAATACGCCAAGCTTCATCTATCGGTATCATCTGTTGTGCCTGTTCCGGTCGTATACATTCTCCTGCCCTCTTGCCCATGTACAGTACCAAATCTCCGTTTTCTGCTGCTCCTTTGCAATGCCAGCGGACATCCTCTGTATCGTTTCTTGTAAATTTCAAAGCTTCCTCGTTCAAAAGCACTGCCTTCTTTTTGTCATTTATCGCAAAATAACCTAAGTCCACCGTTTTCCCCTCATTTCCGTTTCTCTCCGGTATGACAAAAACAGCCAATCACACCGATTCGGATTGGCTGTTCGTGTCTGTTCCTACATTGCTTTATTTTTGATTTCTTCCAGCAGCTTCGCGGTGAAGTCCTCGACGCTCATTTCACCGAGTTCCCCGACCTTGCTCGAGCGAACGGTCAGTGTGCCTGCTTCGGTTTCTCTCTCACCGATCACGCAGATATAGCTGTCCCTCTCGTTTCTGGCCTCTCTGAGCTTATAGCCGATCTTTTCGTTTCTGATATCCGTTTCCACACGCAGACCCGCTTCTTCCAGCTTCGCGGCGACTTCCTGTGCGTACGGTGCGAATTTTTCGGTGACCGTCAGAAGTTTTACCTGTACAGGTGCCAGCCACAGCGGGAATTTGCCGGCGCAGTGCTCGATCAGAATACCGATAAAACGTTCAATCGAACCAAAGATGACGCGGTGGATCATGATCGGTCTGTGTTTTTCACCGTCTGATCCCACATAAGTTAAATCAAATCTCTGCGGCATCTGCATGTCAAGCTGGATTGTGCCGCACTGCCAGGTTCTGCCGATGGAATCCTGCAGATGGAAGTCCAGCTTCGGGCCATAGAATGCGCCGTCGCCCTCGTTGATGACGAACGGAACACCCATTTCCTCGATGGCGTTTCTGAGAGCGCCTTCTGCCATTTCCCATTCTTCGTCGGTTCCCATGGAGTCCTCCGGTCTGGTGGAAAGCTCTACATGATACTCGAAACCGAACATTTTATAGACATCATCGCAGAATTTCGCAACGCCCTTAATCTCATCGTTAACCTGTTCAGGCAGCATGAAGATATGTGCGTCGTCCTGCGTGAAGGTACGGACTCTCATCAAACCGTGCAGCGCGCCGGAAAGCTCATGTCTGTGCACCTGTCCGAGCTCGCCGCAGCGAATCGGAAAATCTCGGTAGGACCACATTTTACGCTTGTATACCAGCATCGACCCCGGGCAGTTCATCGGCTTGATCGCGTAATCCTCGCCGTCGATCTTGGTGAAATACATGTTATCCTTATAGTGATCCCAATGGCCGGAGGTCCTCCAAAGATGCTCGTTGAGAATCAGCGGTGTCTTGATCTCTTCATAGCCTCTCTTCTTATGCTCCGCTCTCCAAAAAGCCTCCAGCTCATTGCGGATGATCATGCCCTTTGGCAGGAAAAACGGGAATCCCGGACCTTCCTCGGTCAGCATGAAGAGATCCATCTCCTTGCCGATCTTGCGGTGGTCTCTCTTTTTCGCTTCCTCCAATTTTTCGACGTAGGCATCCAGTTCTTCCTGGGTCGGGAATGCAGTCGCGTAAATTCTCTGCAGCATCTGTCTGTCGGAATCGCCTCTCCAGTAAGCGCCCGCCACGCTCATCAGCTTGAACGCCTTAATCTGACCGGTGGATTCCATGTGCGGCCCCGCGCACAGGTCCGTAAAATCTCCCTGTGTATACATCGTGATGACCGCATCCTCCGGCAGGTCTTCAATCAGTTCCACTTTGTAGTCCTGATTTCTCTCTTTAAAGAATTGAAGTGCTTCCTCTCTAGAAACCTCGCTTCTGACCAACGGCAGATTTTGCTGCACGATCTTTTTCATTTCCTTCTGAATCTTGAGGAAATCTTCTTCGCTGAATTTATGCTCACACTCCATATCGTAATAGAATCCGTTGTCGATAGCCGGTCCAATCGCGAACTTGGTGTCCGGCCACAGGTGCTGGATGGCCTGCGCCATGATGTGAGACGCGGTATGTCTGTAGGTATGTCTAACCTGTTCATCTTCCCAGTTTAATTTTTCTTTTGCCATGATATGATAGCTTCCTTTCTCTCATTGATTGATATTTTTCGCGTCGGAGCGCGAAACGCGCGCTGATGCTTCCTACGCGAATTCGTCCGGAATTGTTCTGCCGGTTCCGGCCCCGTATCAGGTGCCTTGTGCGGAGGCACCTCCGGTATTCTCTGCGGACTGCTCGGTCGGCGTGCTTGGCTCCGTCGGCACCGTCGGATCAGTTGTACCCGGCGTGGTTGGGTCCGTCGGTGTGGTCGGATTGCTCGGGTCAGTTGGCTCGGTCGGATTGCTTGGATCGGTGCCCGGCTCGTAATCCGGATCGTCCGGATCATCTACACCGTCCGGGTTATCCGGATCGGTCGGCTCTGCCGCAGGTTCGTCCTTTTTCGTTTCGCCTTCCTTAATCTTATCCAACTGCTTCGCGTCCTTCGCCGCCTGAATGCGCCGGCTGATCTCACTGCTGATGGCATTGACCGTCGAAGTGGTCGTATAATCCTCCTGCCCAAAGACCTCCTTATGGAATTCCGTCGTGTTATTCGTCAGACTACCGCCCGGGAACACATAGGATACCCCCTTGATCAAGCCGCTGGTCCACTTGTACGGCCAACCGCTGCCGGAGGCGATATTGTACTTCGGCAGGCGGAAACCGAGCGCCAAAATATCGTTCATCTTCAGATTGGTCTTGACCTGCGGTTCAGCCATGTCAATGATTTTTTTGACGTCGCTGAACGGCATGGTCTTGACTTTTTGGAAAACCAGAGAAACGACCGTACGCATTCTTTCCGTACGTTTGATATCATCGCCGGTACCCTTACGGATACGACCGTAGGAAACCGCCTGCACGCCTTCCAGCGTCTGTACGCCCGGCGCTTTGACAAGATTGTAATCTTTTTTGCCGATATTTTTTGCCGTCTGTCTGGTATATTTGTTCAGTTGATTGATCTCGTACTGCTGCACATCGACGGTAATGCCGCCGACCGCGTCAACCACATCCGCCACCGTCTTGAAGTTTACGATGACATACTGGCTGAGGTCAATATCCAGCGCCTGATTCAGTGACTTCATCGTCATCTCCGGTCCGCCGTAAACGCAGGCATGGGTGATTTTGTCATACGTAGAGGTATCGCCGAGCTTCAGATAGGTGTCGCGGTATACGGAGGTCAGCGTCACATCGTTGGTCTCCTCGTTGATGCTCGCGATCATAATCATATCGCTGCGGGTACCCTTGATATTGTCCATATTACGGCTGTCCACGCCGAGCAGGAGAATATTGATGTAGCCATCAACCCCCACCAGCGAAAGATCATAGTTTTCCTGAATCGGCTCATGCATTTCATCGACCACGCGATTCATGTAGCTCCATACGACCGCGCCCACGATGACAGCGGCCAGCAGCAGAATAATCACGATTAAGGCAATGACCTTATGCGACGTTTTCATTTCTTTGATTCTCTGCGTCAGCCGCTTCTTCGGCGGCTGCTCATTGCCGTTCGATTCCCGGCGTTTGTCTGCTCTGCTCATTCTGTAAAGATCCCCCTCTTTTTCTTGATCCTCGCGGCCCGCGCGGCGTCCTCTTCCAGCATTTTCTGATAATAGTCCGCCGCTTCTCCGATATCCCCGTCAAAAAGAAGCGTTCCCAGACGCATCACCATACCGCGCTTGCAGAAGGATTTTGCCACGCCTGTGGAGTGGGTCACGAATAAAAATGTAACGTTTTCTTCATTTACAATATGATTAATCTTATCAATGCACTTTTTTTTGAACTCACTGTCGCCGACACTGAGCGCTTCATCGACGATCAGAATCTCCGGTTCGATGCTGACATTGATGGCGAACCCCAATCTCGCCTTCATGCCGCTCGAATAGGTACGGGTCGGCTGATCGATGTAATCTCCGAGATCTGCGAATTCGATGATCTCCGGTTCCAGTTTACGGACTTCCTCGTCGGAAAGCCCCATCAGCTGCCCTCTGAAATAGATATTTTCACGCCCCGTAAACTCCGGATCAAAGCCCGCGGTCAGTTCCAACAGCGCGCTGACACGTCCGTCAACCGTAATCTCGCCGGATGTCGGATATGCTACGCCTGTAATCATCTTGAGAATGGTGGACTTGCCGGCGCCGTTTTTGCCGAACAGCGCGACAGATTCCCCCTGCTTGATGGAAAACGAAAGGTCGTTGACCGCGATTTTTTCTTTGTACTTCGCTTTCTTGCTGAATAAAGACTTAAAGCGCTGCCTGTCACTCTTAAAAAGCTTGTACATTTTCGTCACATGATCGAATTGAATGACTGTTTTGTCCATCATCAAATCACCTATATCCTAACTCTCGGACGCGCGTTAGAGCACATCCGGTATTTCCTTTTTGAGCTTGCCGTATGCCCAGACAGCCAAAACGCCCATCACAATCAGCACAATCACGTAGTTGCGCAGTTCCTCCGGTGTTTCCCAAAACCAGACCTGCTTGATGAACACATTGCGATAGCCGTTCGCGCAGATGGTCACCGGATTAAAGAGCAGGATTTTTTTGACCCACACGATTTCAATCTTGCCGGCGTCGTAGAGAATTCCGGACAGCCAGAACAAGGCCTGCGTCAAAGATTTTACCAGATTCAAAAAGTCCTGGCTGATCGCCGAAAGCACACCCGCGAACAAGCCCCACACGCTAAAAAAAGCAAACATCATCAGCATGTAGACCGGCAGCTGCAGATAGTAGATCGTCGGCAGATAACCAAATCCGATAAAAATCAGAATCATGATGGCCAAAAGCCCGATATGCACCGCCAGACAGGACAGACTGACAAAGGTCGGAATCGTGGAAATCGGAAATTTGATTTTGGTGACCAGATAGCGATATTTGCGGATGGAACCAGCGCCGCCGGTGATCATATCCCGCATATAGTACCAAGGAATCATGCCCGCGATCAGCCACAGAAAGAACGGATAGCCGTCCACATCGCTGCCCTTGCGCAGTCCGACGGTAAACGCGAACCAGAATACGAAGATCAGAATCGCCGGACGGATCACCGCCCATGCCCAGCCCAGCACCGCGCCGCTGTATGTTTTTTTAATATCGGATTTTGCGAGCTTGACAAGCTGCTTCCGATACGCGAGATGGTCACTGATAATTTCTTTGCATGTACTCAAATCTTACCTCTTTCCTAATCACGTTTTGGCAGATGTACCAGCGTCCTGTTCGGAGTCACATCGTAGCCATAATGATGCTTCTTGCCGGCCAGCTTATAGAGCAGATACTCTCTGGTCGGTTTCGTGTATTTTTCCACTGCCGGATAGTCCGGGAAGCGGTTGATTTCCGGAAATTTGATGCCGTCATTGGTAACTGCCAGATCCACGCCAAAAAACTCCAACTGTTTGATGGATTTCGTAACGTCCAAAACCTGCTGCTTCACCTGTTCCCAGTGCGGCAGATAGCCGTCAATCGGCACCCCGGTATCCGGATGAATCGGACAATCCTCGATGGAATTGTTCATCACAATCTTCGCATCATGGAAATGTCCGGTCGCGACATCGATGGTCGCGGTCATACCGCCCGCGCCGACATTATCGACCGCGCCTGTCTTTTTGGAGCCGAAACGCACATAGGCATTGCCAATCTGCGGATTCTTGCCGTCCTTTTTGAAAACGATCATGCGCACCGTATTGACCGCGCCGTCATAGACAGCCTTGAGCTCATCACACATATTGATATATTCGGTTACCAGATACTGGTTGTTGATATCTTCAAGAATATCCAACACCTGCTGCTTCGTTACGTCCTGATAATTGAGCTGGTATTTGCCGTCTTCATAGGTGAATTTATAGAAGCCGTCTCCATGTGAACCTTCATCCGGCTTGAGCGCGAGCACGCCTTTTTGCTCCACCAGACGGAAGATCTCGTCGAAGGTGTTGGTGTAACCCTCCGGCAGATCCATCATGGAGATTACCTTGTTGTTTCCGTTCTTGCAGATGATATGGTAATAGTAAGCCGGGAAGCAGTCGTTGTAGTCCGAGCAGACATATTTGACCGTAATCTTATCCTCCATCCACTTCCGGTATTTTGGGTTAATGTGACGCAGCCACTTGTATTCAAAATCGGAAATGTATTCTCCGAGATTTTCCTCGGTGATGCCGTATTGCGGGATGCGGTAAGACAAAAATCCATGCTTGTACGCCCACAGCTTTTCTCGGAGGGTCGCCTCCTTATTGGTCCAAAAATCTGTCCAGACATTAGAAATCCAACGGGTAGACTGGTAAGGCACCAGCCCCTTCGGATAGAAGGCGCGCGCGAATTTCGCGCGAATACGCAGATGCATCTTATGCAGCCCGCGACTGATTCTGACCCCCGCTTTCGCATAGGCTTCTTTTTTTTGTTCTACTTTACGCTTCAGATACGCGGAGGTTTCCTTGCTGAACGGTTTCGCGGTCGGATATTCCGGATGGTTGAGCAGATTGACAATTTTGAAACCATCCGTGGAAATCACGATTTCCGCGCAGAAAAACTCCAGCTGCGGCACAAATACGCAAAGACGATGCATCACATCCGCAATTTCGTCCCAATGCGGAATCGGTTTGCCGCGCCAGCTGCCTTCGGTCACATCGCAAGGCTCCGCCTTGACAAAGCGATAGATATCATCCTCGACATCGGCTTCTTCCAAGCTGTCCGAGTGCTTCATCGCCAACACCTTGAGAGAAGTCTTTTCGTATTCGTCAAAGACGAAGTATCCGTCACCGATGACGGGATTGTCACCAAACTCATTGAAAACGACGAGATTCAGTACACCGTAATTGGTATCTTCGCTGAGTTCTACCTGTTCTTTGACTACCAGTGTTACGCGGTAATCGCTGAGGATTTCCTGAATTCTCTCCTTCGGGCGTTCTCTGCCCTCCAGATAAAACACACCATCCCGATACTCCAGCGTACTCGCGTAACCACCATTGGCAGAGGACACCGTCAGGCTGCCCTTTTCCTGCAATAACGCGAAAAGATCCTCGAAAGTGTCACCTGCGTTGTCGTCGTACAGAGGAATCAGCACCGTTTCATCGTAGCGCTTGCTGATTTGATAGTAGAGTGTCGGCATATAACCGCGGAACGGCTTAAAAATCGTGTGCATGGTTACCTTATCGGTGATCCACTTGCTGTAGGTTCCGTTCAGCGGTCTTAAAAACGCGTAATCCTTCGCAGAGATATAGTCGTCGACGTTCTCGGCAGTGATGCCAAGTCTGGCGGCCTGTTCCGGCAGGAAGCCATGCCGCAGTGCCCAGCGCGTATCTTTTTTGGAAAATCCGTAGTCACGGGTTCTGTGCCTGTAAGACTCCCGCACCCAGCGGCGCGCTTCTCCTCCTGTAAAACCTCTCGATGTCGGGCCGAGCGCCAAGGCGTCAACGACCAGTTTTTTTAGTCCCATTTATTTCGTTGTCCTCCTGTTGTAGTCTTCAGGGGAGTTAAAGTCCTCTGTGCCGTCCTGAATCAGAATATAATCGGCGGCAATTGTTTTTTCACCGAACGGCAGTCCCTCAAAGGACTGATATACCTGCCATCCGATGCATTTTTCTATCTTTCCCGCGAGGAAAAGCTCCCGCACCCGATCCACGTGCTGCCGAAACAGCGCGCCGTCCGCGACCTTGATCGCTACGATGGAGCGTTCATTGCCGAAGAACAAGAGCTTTTCTGCAGGGGTTTGAACGATTTTTTTAATCACCTGCTCTGAGTAAAAGGTATCGCCATAGAGGAAACACGCATCGTTTTCGATGAGTTCCTCCGTAAACCGGTCAATCTCCAGATGATTGTGCCGAGGCTCATAGCGCCTTGCGCCCGGCACCTCATAGCGCGGGTCATGGGAAGTAATCACAATATCCGCCAGCGCGTCATTTTCGCGAAGCAGCCGGACGGTTCGCGCCAGCAGCGTTTCGCCCCCGATTTCAATCAAATGCTTGGGAATATTGTGATAATTGTTCCAACGGGTGCCCTTCCCGTCAGCCATAATGATATACTTCATGGATTCCTCTTATTTGATGACCTTATGATAACGGTAAAAATCGCCCAGTTCCTTGTTGCGCTGTCCGCCCCAGAGCTGGATGATATTGACGCCGGACGAGGTGTTCGCTTCGATGATGCAGTGTCCTTCCTCCGTCATCAAAATGTCCCAGGCGATAAAATGCATGTACGGCAGCTTATCCGCAAGCTGCAGCATATCCTTCTTGAGTTGTTGCCAGTCCGGCACCTGGACGCCCTCAATCGGCGCACCGGAGTCCGGATGCACCTTATAGACGTTGCGGTTGTGCAGACACCTTGCCTCGCTGAGCACGCCCGTCTCCAAATCGATATTGGCAACCAGACCGCCGCGGCTGCCGTTGTCCACCGGAATCGTCTCTTTCGTGCCGATGCGCTGCACCGCAAAAAACACCTTGAATTTATGCGTTTTAGGGTCTCTGAGTGTAATGAAGCGAATGGTATTGACCGTCTGATCGTATATTTTGTCCAGATATGGGTGCTGCTTCATCGCTTCGCTTAAGAACCAGTTGTCGCGATCCTTCAGGTATTTGATAAAATCTTCCTTGCGCAGCGGCTTCAAGTCTATGCAGGGCAGGTCTTTTTCATAGTCGTATGTCATAATGACTACGCCGGTTCCCTTACCCTTGCCGTAAGGCTTGAAAAAATAGCTTCCCTTCTCCTTGAGCAGCGTGAGTGCGTCTTCATAGTCCATGTCCTCGCTCGCGAAACCGGACAGATAGCCGCGATTCTTAATCATATAGCTTTCCGGCACTCTGACATACTGCTTGAGAATCTCCGCCGAAGCGATCTTGTTGTTGCAGACAAAATCGAACGGCTCGTTGATATAGCGGGAACGATACCAGTCGAATTCCGACAGGTATTCATGCCTGTCATTGTGGTCAAAGTCATAAAGCATCCACTGGTCAGCTAAAAAACCGCCGCAGATATTGGCTTTGATTTTTTTGTACCAAGGGCACTTAAAGTGATTCTTCGCGAAGACGATTCTTCTCCAATAGAGGACGAACAGCTTCGTCTTTTTGATGCCCCATCTCGTAAATTGAAAAAAATCCATAGTTTCCTCTGTTATATCTCTTTCAAATGTTAAGTGTCTTTCAAATATTTTTAAATGCAAAGCATGATCTTTCGATTACGCTTTCGACCCTCCGGTTTCTCCCAGATGCGCGCGAACCAGCTGCGCGATCTGCGCGGTCGAAGTGCCGAGATTTTTTGGCAGATAGCTTGCTCGGTAAGCATCCAGCGTTTCCTGCGGATAACTGCCTTGCGCGAGACGCTGCACCAACTCGTCCGCGTCGCGGAACACACAGCCCGGCATCACTTCGAACAGATCGATGTTCATGCCGTTCTTTTCGCGATATTCCTCGTAATCATAGACAAAATAATAGGTCGGACAGTTGAGTACCGCGCCTTCCAACGCGATCGCCGAGTAGTCGGTAATCAGATAGTCGCAGACCGCCAGCAGATCCACCGCACGAAAATCCGGACAGTTTTGAACAGCCGGATCATCGGAAACAAGCGGCTGATTTGGATGCCCCTTGACAATCAGCACAAACGGCTCTTCGTTCTGCGCGATCTCCGGATTTGCCGCGTTTGTCTGCGCGGCTTCCGCATTCCGGCCGTCTGCTGACGAAGTTCTGTCCTGCGAATCCTCCCGTATGGTCTCGGCGTTCCGCGCCGCGACCGCCCGCACCAACGACTCCCAATGCAGCTCAATGTTTTTGCGGAAGGTCGGCGCATACAAGATGATCATTTTCTCTTTCAATTCCGGATAGGCCGCAAAAAAACGCTTCCGGTTTTTTCCCCGCTCCGCAAGCAGCCGATCGATGCGCGGCAATCCGCAATTGACGAGCTTGTCCTGCGGCTGGTTGAAAGACTTCTCATAGAATGGGTTCCATGCCTTGCCTCCGGCGATGATATAATCGTAGTTTTCATGCATCTTCATCAGATGTGCCATCTCCGCGCCGCGGCCGGACGCCTTGCCCAAGGTTTGATAGCCGGACTGTTTGATCTTGCCAAGCGCGTGCCACATTTGGATTACCGTCAATGTTTTTTTATGATGTAAGAGGGAAACCGCCGGCCAATAGGCATCGAGGACGCATACGGAAGCAGTCGCCATATGATACATACTCCGCAGGGTCGAGCCCGCGAAGGACAAGATTCCTTTGAGTCCGCCGCTTCCCGCGCCTTCGAGTCGGTGACAAATCGTAACAATTTCGATCTGTGGATCTTCGCGGCGCAGTTCCTGCTGCACCATTTCAAAATCCGGTGTCAGTGTATCGGACTGTCTGCTCAAAAAAACGACCTTATTCTTTTTTGTCGGCAAGAGCTTCAGCACAGCGTAAATCATCTGCAGTCCGAAGCGCATCAGATAGATCAGAACCTTCTTCATGTTTCCCTTTTATTTGTATTCTCCGTCATTTCGGACGGCAGCTGTACGCACGCCGTCCATTTTATTAAGATACCATATTCTCAGGCCTTTGTAAATGTTTTCACCGCAAAAAAGCCAAAATGCAAAGCAATTTCATCTGCTCTTCACCTTGTGCGCCTTGTGTTCCAGCGCTGCGCGCTTTGGCTTGGCGTCTGGCAGCCATACCTCATAGGTTCCGCGCCCAAACGGGCGCGGTCTGTGATAGTACAGCAGCAGCCCGATGCACAGATTGAGCAGCACAAGACCGTAAATGATCATCCGTTCCATCGCTTTTCCCTCCTTTTGATGTATGCATTTGATCGTTCTTGATCGATATCCAGAACTTACATTTTATGCATTTTCATCTTACATCTTCCATCATATTCTGTCAATCCCTGCATATTGATTTTGCACGACGTCAGGATTTTTTTATCTATACAGGAAATATCGCTGCGCGATATTTCCTGCACAATAAACAAAAAAGCGCGCATAGAAATCTTTGATTTCGTTATGTGCGCTTTTGTCCTGTTTATTTGAAATACTTGACTGCTGATGTGAACATCTGCATGTCGAAGCGTCCCGGCACGTTCTGATAGAGCCCGCTGCCGATACGTTCGGAATGCCCCATCTTGCCGAGAACTCTGCCGTCCGGAGAGATGATACCCTCGACCGCCCAGTCGGAGCCGTTCGGGTTATATTGAATCTCCATGGTCGCGTTGCCGTCGAAGTCCGCGTACTGCGTAATGATTTGTCCATTCGCCGCCAGCTCTGTCAGAAGCTCCTGCGATGCCATAAAGCGCCCTTCACCATGGGAGATTGGAACCGTATAGACTTCGCCCGGCTGTACGCCTGCCAGCCAAGGAGAACGATTGGAAACAATGCGCGTCTGCACCAGCTTGGATTGGTGACGTCCGATGCGGTTATAGGTCAGCGTCGGACAGGTTTCATCCGTATCGATGATCTTGCCGTAAGGCACTAAACCCAGCTTGATCAGCGCCTGGAAGCCGTTGCAGATACCGGCCATCAAGCCATCACGTTTGCCCAATAACGCAGTGACAGCCTCTTTGATCTCCGCATTGCGGAAGAATGCCGTAATCAGCTTGCCGGAGCCGTCCGGTTCGTCACCACCGGAGAAACCGCCCGGAATGAAAATCATCTGACTTTCGCGCACCTTGGCGGCGAAATCCGATACTGACCGCGCGACCGCATCCGCACTCAGATTATTGAGCACGAAAATCTCCGGCTCCGCACCGGCTGCCGCAAAGGCTTTGGCCGTATCATATTCGCAGTTGGTCCCCGGGAATACCGGAATCAGCACGCGCGGCTTCGCACATGGGATGCTCGCCCGGAAAATCTCTTCGGCCGGGCTGTCGGTCAGTGTCGGCGCGTTTCCTTCCGTTTTGAGATTGCAAGGATAGACCGGTTCTAATTTACGCTCGTAAAGCTGCTCCGTTTCCTCCATATCCACTGCTTCCTCACCAAACTGCAGCAGGTAGTCCTCTGTGGTTTCGCCGAGCAAGACTGCGTGCTCGAGTTCGTTCAGCAATGTCTGCAAGTTTTGATCGCAGGCAGCTTCGTCCGCATCCGCGGCAGATGCCTGAAGCTCTGTCAGCGCGACAGCGTCCAGTTCCAGCAGGAACGCCCCGTAGCAAGGCGCGAATAAATCAAAATCCGCTGGAAGCGTGTCCGCGAAGGTAAAACCAATGCGGTTACCCAGCGCCATCTTCAAAACGCTTTCGGCGACGCCGCCCATGCCCGGCGTCCGGCAGGCTTTGACAAGACCCGCGCGCATCAGCGCTGTAACCCTATCATAAAGCTTGCGCAGGGAATCGCCGTCCGGCAGTCCCGCCGCGTTCAGCTCCGGCTGCAAAAGATAAACCGGATCGCCGGCCTGTTTGAATTCCGGTGAAACAATGTGATCCACCTGATCTGTCGTAACAGCAAAGGACACTAAGGTCGGCGGCACCGACAAGTCTTCAAAGGTGCCGCTCATGGAGTCCTTGCCGCCGATAGCCGCGACTCCTAAGGCAAGCTGCGCATCCAGCGCGCCCAAAAGCGCGGCAAATGGCTTGCCCCATTTGACGGGATCTTTGCCCAGCTTTTCAAAATATTCCTGGAAGGACAGATATACCTCGCGGAATGCCGCGCCGGCTGCCACCAGCTTGGAAACGGATTCCACCACCGCGAGGTAAGCTCCATGATACGGGCTCTGTTCGGTGATGAACGGGTTATAGCCCCAGGACATCAAGCTACAGGTCTTCGTATCGCCATGCTCTCTGGAAATCTTATTGACCATACACTGCGCCGGCGTTCTCTGATATTTACCGCCGAACGGCATCAGCACCGAACCTGCGCCGATAGTCGAATCAAAGCGTTCGGAAAGTCCGCGTCTGGAGCAGATGTTCAGATCCCCTGCCAGCGCGCGCATCCGTCCTGCGAAATCATCGGCTGCGTAAGCCGCGATCTGCGGTGCCTGCGGCTCTGCCGCAGGCGCAGGGCTGCCTGCACCGCAGGCTGCGCCCGCTTCATGCAAAGCCCCGGTCCAATCCGCGCGCGGCGCCTGCACTGTGATATGCTTTTCCGCGCCGTTCGAGTCCAAAAAGGCGCGGGAGATGTCCACAATCTTCTTCCCGTTCCAGTTCATCACAAGGCGCGGCTCTTCCGTAACCGTCGCGACTACCGTCGCTTCCAGATTCTCGGCGTGGGCGAGCCGTGTGAAGATATCTACATCCTCCGCGCGCACCACGACCGCCATTCTTTCCTGCGATTCGCTGATCGCCAGTTCGGTACCGTCCAGACCCTCATATTTTTTGGGAACCTTGTTCAGATCGATCAAAAGGCCGTCCGCTAATTCTCCGATCGCGACCGACACGCCGCCTGCGCCGAAGTCGTTGCAGCGTTTGATCAATTTGGACGCCTGCGGGTTACGGAACAAGCGCTGCAGCTTGCGTTCTTCCGGCGCGTTGCCCTTCTGCACCTCCGCGCCGCAGCTTTCCAGCGAAGCCGTCGTATGGGATTTGGAAGATCCGGTCGCGCCGCCGCAGCCGTCTCTGCCGGTCTTGCCGCCGAGCAGGATGACCTTGTCTCCTGCTGCCGGTACCTCCCGCACCACGTTCTCCGCCGGAGCCGCCGCGATGACCGCGCCGATTTCCATACGCTTGGCAACATAGCCCGGATGATAGATTTCGTCCACCTGTCCGGTCGCCAGACCGATTTGATTGCCATAAGAGCTGTATCCTGCCGCCGCTGTCGTCACCAGCTTCCGCTGCGGCAGCTTACCCGGCAGCGTGTCCGCGATCGGTGCCAGCGGATTTCCGGCTCCGGTCACACGCATCGCGCCGTAAACATAGCTTCTGCCTGAGAGCGGATCGCGGATCGCGCCGCCCACACAGGTTGCCGCGCCGCCGAACGGTTCGATTTCCGTCGGGTGATTGTGTGTTTCATTCTTAAACAGTAGCAGCCAATCCTCTTCCCTGCCCTCGGTCTCGACCTTGATCTTGACCGTACAGGCATTGATCTCCTCGGACTCATCCAGTCCGTCCAGCTTCCCCTGTTTTTTGAGGACCTTCGCCGCGATGGTGCCGATATCCATCAACGTGACCGGTTTCTTCCGCTCGACGAACGTTCTTGCGTCCAAATAGCGCTGATAAGCTGCCTGCAGCGTCTCATCGGCAAACTGCACCGCATCAAGAATTGTATTGAAGGTCGTATGTCTGCAGTGATCGGACCAATAGGTATCGATCATCTTGATTTCGGTAATCGTCGGGTCACGCTGTTCCTCCGCGAAATACGCGCGGCAGCATTGGCTGTCCGCAAGATCCATCGCCAGACCTCTCTCCGCGATGAAATCCGCAAGCTGCGCGTCACTGTAATGCGTAAAGCCCTCCACGGTTTCCACAGACTGCGGCACCTCATACGCCATTGCCAGAGTTTCCGGCAGCGAAAGCGCCGCTTCACGCGCTTCCACCGGATTGATGACATATTTTTTGATTTTTTCGATTTCTTCTTCGCTGAAGCTGCCATCAAGCGCATAGATTTTCGCGGTACGAATCGCCGGTCTTTCCCCGCGGGAAATGATCTGGATACATTCCGCCGCCGATGCCGCGCGCTGGTCAAACTGTCCCGGCAGATACTCCACCGCGAACAAGAGCTCCGCCTCCGGCAGGCTTTCTCCGGTCACGTCCAGCTGCGGCTCCGAAAACACCGTATGAACCGCGTAATCAAAGAGCTTCCGATCGATGCCCTCCGCGTCGTAGCGGTTCAGCACGCGCACGTTTTGCACGCCGCCGATGCCGAGCAGCTGCAAAAGATCGCTTTTCAAATTCTGTGCCTCATGGTCAAGGCCGCTTTTTTTCTCTACATAAATTCTGTAAACCATTCGCCCTAGTTCCTTCCTGCCGCCAAAGCGCGCGCGCCGATATCGTTTCTGTAATAAGCGTTTTCAAAATGCACCGCCGCCACCGTCTGATAAGCCTTTTCGACAGCTTCTGCTAGCGTCGGCGCGGTTTCTGTCACACCAAGTACACGACCGCCGGAGGTCAAAAGCTTCCCGTCCGTCAGCTTTGCACCGGCCACATAGATATTTTTGTCCTGCGGCATGGTAATTTCAAAACCCGTTTCATATTTTTTTGGATAGCCCTCAGATGCCATGACTACGCAGCAAGCGCTTGACTCTGCAAATCTCACGTCCGCCTCGGACAGCTTCTCGTCATAAATCTTGAGCATGATGTCCAAAAGATCGCTTTCCAAAAGCGGCAGGACAACCTGCGTTTCCGGATCGCCGAAGCGGCAGTTGTATTCGATGACCTTCGGGCCTTTTTCGGTCAGCATCAGACCGAAGTACAGGCAGCCGCTGAACGTCCTGCCCTCGCGGTTCATCGCCTCCATCGTCGGGAGGAAAATCTCCTGCATGCAGCGTGCCGCAATCTCCGGCGTATAATACGGATTCGGCGCGACCGTACCCATGCCGCCGGTATTCAGGCCGCGGTCGCCGTCCAGCGCCCGCTTGTGGTCCATCGAGGATACCATCGGCACCATCGTTTTGCCGTCGGTAAACGCCAGAACCGAAACCTCCGGTCCGGTCAGAAATTCTTCGATGACGACGCGGCTGCCGCTTTCGCCAAAAACCTTATCCTCCATCATGGAGTGTACCGCGTCCCTGGCTTCTTCGATTGTTTCCGCGATCACAACGCCTTTACCGAGTGCCAGTCCGTCCGCCTTAATGACGATCGGCGCTTCGGCAGTTTCCAAATAGGCGATCGCTGCCGCCGGATCACTGAAGGTCTCGTAAGATGCGGTCGGAATCTTGTATTTTTTCATCAGATCTTTGGAAAACGCCTTGCTGCCTTCGATGATCGCCGCTTTTTTATCCGGTCCGAAGGTTTTGATGCCGCGCGCCCGCAGCAGATCCACCGCACCCATGACCAACGGATCGTCCGGTGCGACAACTGCCAGATCGATTTGCTTCTGCACCGCGAATTCCGCGATTTTTTCAATTTCCTTGGCGCCGATATCCACGCATACCGCGTCGGCAGCGATGCCGCCGTTGCCGGGCAATGCGTAAATGGTTTCGATGCTCTGATTTTCTTTGAGTTTTTTGATGATGGCGTGCTCTCTGCCGCCGCCGCCGACTACCATAACATTCATGTATCTCTTCTCCTGCATAGCTTCTAAGCGTTTTTCGTTTTATTCTGCTTGAAATTTCTCTCTTTGATTGATGCGCCGCAATTTGCGTCCTGCGCACAAACAGGCAGAAGCTGTGCCCCTGCCGTCTGTTTTTTGCTGTATCAGTGATGGAACAGGCGCATGCCGGTCATCGCCATCACCATCTTATGTTTGTCACACGCTTCGATGACCAGATCGTCCCGGATCGAGCCGCCCGGCTGCGCGATATAGGTCACGCCGCTTCTGGCCGCGCGTTCAATATTGTCACCGAACGGGAAGAACGCGTCTGAGCCAAGGCATACCCCCGACAGCGACGCCAGATACGCGCGCTGCTCACTGCGCGCGAAAGCCTCCGGCTTTTCGGTAAAGATCTGCTGCCAGTTCCCCTCGCCGATCACATCCTCGTAGTCTTCTGAAAGATAGACATCGATGGCATTGTCGCGCTCTGCTCGCTTGACCTCAGCCTTGAACGGCAGAGAAAGTACGCGCGCATGCTGGCGCAGATGCCATTTGTCCACTTTCTCACCTGCCAGTCTGGTGCAGTGAATGCGGGATTGCTGTCCGGCTCCCACACCGATGGTCTGCCCGTTTTCGGCATAGCATACCGAATTGGACTGGGTATATTTGAGCGTGATCAAGGCAATGATCAGATCACGTTTGGCTTCCTCCGTCATATTTTTGTTCTTCGTCACGATGTCCTTGAGCAGCTCCGCGTCAATCGTAAAATCGTTTCTTCGCTGCTCGAAGGTGATGCCAAAGACCTGTTTGCGTTCAGTCAGCTCCGGTTTGTAGTTTCCATCCATGCGGATGATATTGTAGCTGCCCTTGCGCTTTGCCTTTAAGATTTCCAGCGCTTCCGCGTCGTAGTCCGGCGCGATGATGCCGTCAGATACCTCCCGCGCGATCAGCCGCGCGCAGGTCACATCACATTTGTCCGAAAGCGCGATCCAGTCTCCAAAGGAGCTCATGCGGTCGGTGCCTCTGGCACGCGCGTAAGCCGTCGCGATTTCCGAATCGTCCAGTCCCTCGATGTCATCTACAAAGAAGGCCTTTTTTTGGTTTTCGCTCATCGGAAGGCCGATGGCCGCTGAGGTTGGGCTGACGTGCTTGAACGAAGTCGCCGCGCACACGCCGAGCGCCTCGCGGATCTCTCTGACCAGCTGCCAGCTGTTCATCGCGTCCAGCAGATTGATATAGCCGGGTCTGCCGTTTAAGATCTCCATCGGCAGGTCCGCGCCGTTTTCCATGAAGACGCGCGCCGGCTTCTGATTCGGATTGCATCCGTATTTGAGTTCATATTCTTTCATTGCCTCTTCCTTTCGAGTCTTATCCTTGTTCGGGTCTTCGCAGAATTCCGCCTCTGCTTCCTCCCGGGCTTCTGATTTTGCGCCAATTATTTCTGGTTCTTGTTGATGATACGAACTTCCGGATCGCTGCCGTCCGGATTGGTCTGGATGACAAACAAGGAAACCTTGTTTTCTTCGTCCAAAGCCTGCCAAAGCTCTTCCGTCAGCGTGCCGAGTCCCTCCGGAATCGTGATTTTGCGCGGTTCTCCGGTAAAGGCCGGCAGCGGCTGTCCGTCCTCTTCATAGGTATGGATCAAATGTCCGACACCGCAGGCAGACGGGTAGGAGAAGAAAAATCTCTCGCATCCGCTTCCTTTCTCGTCACTGCTCTTGAGAATGCTCAGTTCATAAGTAAAATCACTGCCGGTATAGGTTGCTACGCCGCTGATACGCGGCGTATAGTTCGGTTCGTCCGGCTCGAAACAGCGGGTCTGCAGCGCCTCTCTGGCTGTCCGTCCCTCGGAAAACGCCTGATAGATGGTATCGGTCTGGTCTCCGTTGGTGATGATCAAACGCTGCGGGAATCTAGCCGCCGCGCGATACAGGATCAGCGATGGGTCCTCGACCTTCTCCGGATCGAAAGCCTGCGTATAGAGGCTGCCCGGCTCCTTCACGCTGAAAATACGATTGCGGCTGTTGGCACTCCGGCCCATGATGAAATAGGCAGCCGCGAGTCTGCCGCTCGGTGTTCTGCCAAAAATAATGCCTCTGCCCGGATAGCGGTTCTTTTTGAGATAGTCTCCTGCGGACAAAAGCTTCTGTGCTTCCTGCGCTCCCTTGTGTTGATTGTTCATACTTCTTTCTCCCTCCTGTCATCGTATCATATCTTCGCGCTGCCTGCAAGATGTCACTGCAGCTTGCATGTCCTATGCTTCCGCGAGAAGCCGCGCGGCAATCTCCTCTGTTGCTTCCGGCAGAATGATCCACTCTGCCTCTTCCATCACGCGCTTCTGTAAGCTCTCCGGTGTATCACCCGGCAGCACCGGCACCGCCTTTTGCCGAATGATCTGTCCACCGTCCGGAATCTCATTGACAAAGTGTACCGTCGCGCCGCTGACCTTCACGCCGTAGCGCAGCGCCGCCTCATGCACATGGATTCCATAAAACCCCTTGCCGCAAAATGACGGGATCAGCGACGGATGAATGTTGATCATCCGCTGCGGGAAACGATCCGTAAACGCTTTGCTGAGAATGCTCATAAAGCCCGCCAGCACGATCAGATCGATCTTGTTCTCCCGCATCAGAGACGCCAGCGCGTCCTCATAGGCCGCCTGATCCTCAAAATCCTTTCTCCGCACGACCTCCGACGGAATGCCGCGATCCGCGGCGCGTGTCAAAGCGTAAGCGTCGCTGCGGCTTTCGACCACCAGCGCGATCTCGCCGCTCGGCAGCTTGCCCGCCTGCTGCGCGTCAAGCAGCGCCTGCAAATTCGTCCCGCCGCCGGAAACAAATACCGCGATCCTTATTTTTCGCATAAGCTTACCTTCTCACCGTTTTCCGCGGCCGTAACGATCTCACCGAGCACATACGGTGTCTCACCCGCGTCCGCAAGCACCGCGCAGGCACGCTCTGCGTCCTCCTTCGCGACGATGACCGTCATGCCGATGCCCATGTTAAACGTATTGAACATATCATGCTCCGAAATCTCCCCGCGCGCCGCGATCAGTTTGAAGATCGGCAGCACCGGCACCGCATCTTTTTGGATCTTCGCGCAGAGACCGTCCGGAATGCTGCGCGGAATATTTTCGTAGAAGCCGCCGCCCGTAATGTGCGAAATACCTCTGACACTGCTGATCGCGTCAAAGAGCGCCAGCATCGGCTTTACATAAATCTTGGTCGGTGTCAAAAGCGTCTCGCCGAGCGAAGCGCCGCCGAGCGCGTCAACCGGCGCCGTCAGATCAGCGTTTTCTACATCCAGCACCTTTCTCACCAGCGAAAATCCGTTGGAATGTACACCGCTGGACGCCAGGCCGATCACAACATCTCCCGCGCGCATCGTCTTTTTGTCAAGCACCTTCGCCTTATCGACAGCGCCCACCGAAAATCCTGCCAGGTCGTACTCGTCCACGCTGTAAAAGCCCGGCATTTCCGCAGTTTCGCCGCCGACAAGCTGACAGCCTGCCTGCACGCAGCCTTCCGCGATGCCGGAAACGATCGAGGCGATTTTTTCCGGAAAATTCTTGCCGCAGGCGATATAATCCAGGAAAAACAGCGGTTTCGCGCCGCAGCAGATGATATCATTGACGCACATCGCCACACAGTCGATGC
>OLNQ01001509.1_pt1 | contig 22145 bp, 20 predicted proteins | sample 1672821 | NCBI WGS metagenome assembly OLNQ01 (sample SAMEA3136727, study PRJEB25190) | human gut metagenome | biome: human gut; feature: human-associated habitat; material: faeces | place: Austria | collected 2013 | reverse complement strand
TTCCCGGTTATTACTTGGTATGTTATAATGACGGTGAAGTAAATAAGATTCATTCCATTGCTGTAGTTCCCGGTTATTACTTGGTATGTTATAATCGGGAACAGCAAAGACCATCGGGGCAAAAGCTGTAGTTCCCGGTTATTACTTGGTATGTTATAATAGGACACCGCAGCCAATGTCATGGCATACAGCTGTAGTTCCCGGTTATTACTTGGTATGTTATAATTCCGCTTTTTATTGGAAATCCCGAAAAAGGCTGTAGTTCCCGGTTATTACTTGGTATGTTATAATAATATTTCAACGAGGGAAATGATTGCGACAGCTGTAGTTCCCGGTTATTACTTGGTATGTTATAATCGTTCATGTCCTGCTGCCTCCTGTTCCTTTGCTGTAGTTCCCGGTTATTACTTGGTATGTTATAATAAAAGTTTTGTCAAAAGTTTTGAGAAGTTGCTGTAGTTCCCGGTTATTACTTGGTATGTTATAATAAGTATGTTGTGTTTTCAGCAACATCCACAGCTGTAGTTCCCGGTTATTACTTGGTATGTTATAATCACCTCACATCACAGCTTGTATACCCTCATGCTGTAGTTCCCGGTTATTACTTGGTATGTTATAATAATACATACCGGATGACATCCTGCGGCTCAGCTGTAGTTCCCGGTTATTACTTGGTATGTTATAATAGGGAACGGTAAACCCTGCATAATCCCAGTGATTATGCAGGGTTTTATCTTTCAAAAAACAAGTAAAAAGTGATTCTAATAGATGAAAAAAACTCATTTTAAGTTTTTGCATCGTAAAAGAAGCCTGCTCATTCGTGAATCACTTCTTTACGCTGCAAAGCAGCAAGTGTTTTACTGCCGAATGAACAATAACTTACTTTACGTAATATCTATAAAAATATCTGCCCAATAAAGTTATTTATATGATATCATGGATACTATAAAGAAAACCTATTTGATACTTTTTCATAGTTTTCAGTCAAATGAAGTAATTAATTAGAGGCGGTACATATTTGCAAATAAGAAAGACGAGCAAATAGCACAAAAATTTCATAAAAACACAATACAAAAAGGAGTCCCTCCATGCAATCATACAACGACCTACAATCACAATTAAAAACAATAGACCATAAAAGTTACCCATTATACAAATCCCTGCGCGGAAGTTACCAGTTTCCCAAATACATATTGTCGATTGACCATGTGCAGGGCGATCCGTTTGCGGCGCCATCGGATGTGAGGGTGACAGTGGATGCGAAGGCAGCCGGATTCCCGGCATTTGCAATGAAAGATAAGCTGACAAGAACCGCGTTGGCGGATGAACTGCTTCGCAATTTTGCGGCAAAAGTGAATCAGTTCAACTTTAAAGCGAAGGGATCCGGGAAAAGCGGGCTGATCTCAGTGACACACTGCGGACAGGAAGTGCTGCAGAGGACAGCATGTGAAATCAGTGAAAAAGAGATCACCGCCAGATTTGCAGTCGGGTTTCCTGCAAATGGAAGAACGATCAATGCAAAAGAACTCGAAAAAATCTTATTTGAATATCTGCCACAGTGCGTGGAGCAGTCTTTTTATTATAAAAATCTGAATGCACAAAAAGTAAAAGAGGTTGTGGAACTGGCAGAAGATCAGCAGGCAATCCGTGAGAAGCTGCCAGAACTTGGACTGGCTGCGTTTGTGGCGGATGACTCTGTGCTGCCAAGGGAGAGCGGTATTTCTTCCAAGCCAATGAAGCAGTCTGTAAGATTTGTTTCTCCGGAAACAATGCGTGTGACATTAGAACTGCCGCACCGGGGTAAGATTACAGGAATGGGAGTTCCCAAAGGAATCACCCTGATCGTAGGCGGCGGTTATCATGGAAAATCTACGCTTTTAAATGCGTTGGAATTAGGCGTATACAATCATATTGCCGGAGATGGCAGGGAATATGTGATCGCAGATGAAACGGCACAAAAGCTCCGCTCTGAGGACGGAAGATTTATCAAAAATGTAGATATTTCCATGTTTATCAATGATCTTCCAAATGGCAGGGATACGAAGGATTTTTCGACTGCTGATGCGAGTGGAAGCACGTCCCAGGCGGCTGGCATCGTGGAAGCGGTTGAGGCCGGCAGCAGACTGCTTTTGCTGGATGAGGATACTTCTGCAACCAATTTTATGGTGCGGGATGCCTTTATGCAGAAAGTGGTAAGCCCGGACAAAGAGCCGATCACACCGTTTTTATCCAGAGCAGTGGATCTGTATGAAAAAGCAGGAATTTCCACCATTCTGGTTGCGGGAAGTTCGGGAGCATTTTTCCACATTGCAGACACTGTGATCCAGATGGATCAGTATGAACCTGTGGATATCACAGAGAAAGCAAAGAACCTGTGTGGACAATTTCCAATCATGCAGGAGACAGCAAAACCATTTGTTTTACCGGATAGCCACCGTGTCATGGAAAAAGACAGGAATGGAGCGGTAAAACGCAGGGACTACCGGAGCGGAGAAGTGAAAAAAGGCGAGCCGGAGCGCTTGAAGGTAAAGACGCTTGGGGTGGATGGCTTTATGCTTGGAAAACAGAATGTCGACCTGCGCTATATCGAGCAGTTGATCGACAGCGAGCAGACGGCGGCACTGGGACTGCTTTTGAAATATACTGTGGAACATCTGGTGGATGGAAAGCGTACCATTTCAGAAACGGCACAGTGGTTAGAACAAAAGTTAGAGCAGGAAGGAATGGTATTTGCCGCAGAGCATGGCGTTATCTCCGGTGGATACGCAATCCCAAGAATTCAGGAGATTTATTCCTGCCTGAATCGCTATCGGGTGTAAATAATTGTGAATAAGAAAGGAGCCTGCCATGCGTCCAACAATCAAAAAACAGAATATAAAAACTCTATTGGAAACAAAGTTTATCAAAGTATTTGATCTTCAGTATGCCGAAGGCAGACATTACTATAATGCAACAAGGCGGAGCGCAGATGATCTGGTGGCAGTGAAGTCTACGGAAGAATTTCAAAATATGCTTCCGGATGCGGTGAGCTGCATCACGATCTGGAATCCATCCAACGGTGAGCCCAAGCTCCTGCTGAATCGTGAATTCCGGTATCCGGCAGGACAATTTTTGCTGAGTGTCCCGGCGGGACTGATTGATCCGGCAGATAAGGTGGAAGACGAACCATTGCTTGTGACTGCGAAAAGAGAACTGAAAGAAGAAACCGGAATTGAGGTTTTGGATACAGATGAACTGGAAGTGATCAATCCATGTCTTTTCAGCACACCGGGAATGACGGATGAGAGCAACGCACTTGTGAAAATCGTGTTGAACCGGGATACTCTGACAGGTATGTCACAGGACGGTGCAGAGGGAAGCGAGTGTTTTGACGGCTTTTCTTTTCTGACAAAAGAGCAGGCACAGAAAATTTTAAAGGACGGCGTTGATGAGTACGGCATTTTCTATTCCGTGTATACATGGACAGCATTGACCTATTTTGTGGCAGATATGTGGAATCGAAACCCTATTTACAAATGCATAAAAAAATAGGATAATAGCTGTGAAAATAACAACATATTCTTTATAAGAAGAAACAGCATTCCAAGAATGCAAAGCCATTCGAAAGGTATAAAGTATTTTTGGATTGCAAAGCATCGGAAAGATGTTTTAGAAGGTAATACATATGGAAATTGAGAGATTAGGTGAAAATAAGATCAGATGTGCACTGTCTGAAGAAGAAATCCGTGAAATGGGATACAATATTGATGAGATTATTGGAAATACCGAGGTGACGCAGGAGTTTATGCGTGCGGTGGTGGAACTGGTAGAGGAGCAGGGCAATATCAGTATGCAGAATATTTCACCGGTAGTGAAGGCAGAACTTTTGCAGGATCACAGCATGGCGATCACGTTTGGCGGAGATTCCGAGATGAGTTTTAAGAATCTTGTGGATACGGTCGGACAGCTGATGAACCAGCTCGCACCGGAAAAATTATCAGAATTTCGGCAGATGAATAAAGAGGAAAAACAGAGTGCTATCGATGATTTCCTCGAAAAATATAAGGCAAAGCACAGCCAGGATGCAAAAAAGACAGAGACAGAAGATGCAAATGGTACTGAGCAGAAAGAGGACAATGAAATTTTTGAGACATCGGTTCCGTTTAGTCTGGAGTTTTCCAGTCTGGATGAAATGCTGCGATTGATCCGTCTGGCACCATTTACAGAAAAAATGCCTACAAGCAGTCTTTATAAATTCCAGCAAAAATACTATCTTGTGATGGATCTGATCCATTTTTCAAGGGAAGAATTACGGCCATTTGCGTTTACAATTGTAGAATATAACAATTGCCGTTATGCTGAGGTCGGACAAATTGCATTTATAAAAGAACACGGAAAATGTATTGTAGAAAATGAGGCACTGCAAACGCTGATGCAATTGTAAAAAGTGATGAAAATTTTTCAGGCAATAGACAAATGTGCCAAATGTCAGAAAAAATATTGTTACTTTTGCCGATGAATTTCATGCGCTAAAATCTACCATATATGCTATTATAGTTGAGGCGCACGTACGAGATATAGTGCACTGCAAATGAAAATATGTTATGTGGGAGATTGGTTATGAGCAGAGAGCAGCTTTTAGAACTTGAAGATGTGAAGAGAAGTTTACTGGTACAGGCATACCGTATGAAACAGGAGCATCCGCATATGTCGCCGGTTGGAATTGAGATGGAGATGTATTCTGCTTTGATGGCTGAAGTAAAAGAGATCACAACGAGAATCCAGATGAGCGCAGAGGCATAGGTGACAACCAATAAGTTTTTCGGGCAGGCTTTTTCAGAGATGAAAGAACCTGCCTTTATTATGACAGAAAATACGATTTGAGTTTCTGTCAATAGATGATTGAAAAAAGAGGAGAACAACCATGAATTTTGCAGAGAGAAGAAAACAGGTTTTTGAGAAAATGGAGAGACAGTCAGCGTTGATCTTATTTTCCGGGATTGAGAGCCATGTGAGTGCAGATGAATATGCACCATTTGAGGCAGACAGAAACTTTTTTTATCTGACAGGATTAAGAAGAGACCATATGATTCTTTTGATGAAAAAGACATTGAAAGAGGAGCAGGTGATTCTATTTATCGAAGAAGCAGACCCGACACAGGAGCGCTGGTACGGAAGAAAAGTGACAGTGGATGAGGCAAAAGAGATTTCCGGTATCGATAATGTGATGTTTTTAGATTCTTTTGAGGGCGCTGTTGACCGCATGATGGCAAGGGAAGATATCGACAGCCTGTATTTTGACTGTTACAGATATCAGTTTGAGGACATGCCGGATTACAATATGATCAAAGCAAAAGAATTTGCAGAAAAATATCCGGGACATGCAGTGAAAAATATTTCGCAGGTGATCGCAGAACTGCGTATGCAAAAAGACGGGGATGAAGTAGCACTTGTGCGGGAGGCGATCGGCATTACCGATAAAGCATTGCAGTATGTGATGAAACATTTAGAGCCGGGAATGGCAGAATATCAGGCACAGGCTGATTTTGAATACATGATCCGCTATAACGGAGCGGAGGGAACTGCATTCCCTACCATCGCAGGAAGCGGTGCGAACGGAACCATGCTTCACTACGACACAAACCTTGACATTTGTGAGGATGGTTCTTTACTGCTGATGGATCTCGGGGCAAAATACCGCGGATACTGCGCAGATATCACAAGAACTTATCCGGTAAACGGAACATACACAGAGCGCCAGAGACAGGTTTACGACATTGTTTTAGCTGCAAACCGTGAGGTCGCAAAGACTGCAAAACCGGGCATGACGTTAAAAGAGTTAAATGAGATTGCAAAGAAAGTGCTTGCAGCAGGCTGCATGAAACTCGGTCTGATCGAAAAAGAGGACGAGATTGATACTTATTATATGCATGGCGTATCCCATCATCTTGGAATCGATGTGCATGATGTCACAGCGGCTTGCAATGACACATTACAACCGGGTGCCATCATTACTGATGAACCGGGACTTTACATTGACGAATGGGAGATCGGAATCCGTATCGAGGATGATCTTCTGATCACAGAGAACGGCTGTGAGTGTCTCTCAGAGGCAATTATCCGTGATCCGGACGAGATCGAAGCATTTATGAAAGACAGATAGAAATGAGGCAGAAATGAGTTGACCATTTCCGGTCACGATTATATAATAGCAATGGAAATTTTTTAGGAGGTGACATTCATGGACAGTTGTGATAGTGTGGGGCGAAAGAACAAAACCGATGGATTTTCTGAATGCTTTGGCACAGGGCAGATGTCTGTGGGCGTCTGACCTCTGTGATAATAGAATATGCCTTCTGAAACCACCGGTTTACATGCCTATACAATAGAGTGCACGCTTCGCGGACAATCTATTGTCATGAACTATAACAGCAGGAACTTACACATGCTGCTTGGAAGTAAAGCGGTGGTTTTTTATGCCCTTTTTTTCAGGGAGAACAGGAGGCAGAAATGCAAAAAGAAGTATTAAAAGAACCGACTTATGTAGAAGAATTATTAACATTATTCCGAAGCAATCTTGGAAAAGAAGAATTGCTCGAAAAAATCTCCGATTATCATGAGAGCGACATTGCGGATGCAATGGAGCAGATGACACCGGAGGAAAGAAAAAAACTCTATCCGTTGCTTGGAGAGGAGTATATTGCGGAAATCCTTTCCTATACCGAGGATGCGGCAGAGTATTTGCAGGAGATCAACCTGGAAAATGCTGCCAGAGTCATTTCGGAGATGGATTCCGATGATGCGGTCGATGTTCTGGAGAATCTGGATGCGGACACTAAGACCAGGATCGTCGATCTGCTGGATGATGATGCGGAAAAAGATGTAAAACTGATTTTATCTTATGAAGATGATGAGATCGGTAGCAAAATGACAACGAATTTTATCGTCATAGGAAAGAATCTGAACATCCGTCAGGCAACGCATGAGCTGATCCGTCAGGCGGGAGAGAACGATAATATCTCAACGATCTATGTAGTAGATGAAAATGAGCAGTATTATGGAGCAATCGACTTAAAAGACCTGATCGTGGCAAGAGATTATCAGGATCTGGACAATCTGATCTCGACTTCCTATCCGTATGTGGGAGCACATGAGAAAATCAGTGAGTGTATCGAACGGTTAAAAGACTACGCAGAGGATTCCATTCCGGTATTGTCAGAGGAAGGAAAAATCTTAGGAGTCATCACAGCTTACGACATCGTGGAAGCCGTGGATGAAGAGATGGGAGAGGACTATGCGAAGTTGGCAGGTCTTACCGCGGAAGAAGATTTGGAGGAGACGACGTTTCAGAGTATGAAAAAACGTCTCCCGTGGCTGATCATCCTGCTGTTTTTGGGAATGGTGGTATCTTCGGTTGTTGGAATTTTTGAGACGGTCGTTGCAGTGATCCCGATTGTGATGTGTTTCCAGTCATTGATTTTAGATATGGCAGGAAATGTCGGAACCCAGTCGCTGGCTGTGACAATCCGTGTGCTGATGGATGAAAATTTAAACCGGAAAGATAAATTTGGACTGATTTTGAAAGAGATGCGCATTGGTTTTGCAAATGGACTGTTTCTTGGAATTATGGCATTTGTATTTATCGGGCTTTATGTGTGTTTCATAAAAGGAAATGCGCTTTCCTATTCGTTTTTGATCTCAGGTTGTGTGGGAGTTTCCTTAATGCTTGCGATGGTGATCTCGAGCCTTGTCGGAACAACGATCCCACTGCTTTTCCATAAGATCAAAGTCGATCCGGCAGTCGCGTCAGGACCACTTATCACAACCGTGAATGATCTGGTAGCAGTGGTTACTTATTATGGACTGGTCTGGCTGTTTATGATCGAATTATTGAAGATTTAACATTTTGTATAGGTAATCTTTACCTTTTCTTTAGAATAATCCATGTGTATTTTAAGAATGAACCGTTATACTCGTTAACAGTAAAAATGTTACAGAGTATAGCGGAGGTCATTCCAAATGAAATATATCACATTTACAATCCCATGTTACAATTCAGAAAATTATATGCGAAGATGTGTGGATTCACTTTTGGTGGGCGGCGAGGATGTCGAGATCCTCATTATTGACGATGGTTCTTCCGACCGGACAGGTGCAATCGCAGATGAATACGAAATGCTTTATCCAAACATTGTAAAAGCGGTGCATAAGCCAAACGGCGGTCATGGTTCCGGTGTGAACAAAGGGCTGGAGCTGGCGCATGGACTTTATTATAAAGTCGTGGATTCCGATGACTGGTTCGACCGTGATGCTTATCTTAAAATGTTAGATAAAATAAAAAGTTTTGAAGTCGCACAGTTCCCGGATCTGATCATCTGTAATTATGTGTACGATCATCTGGATGAGGGAATCCAGAAACCGATGAATTACAGAAATGTATTTCCAACTGAAAAAATGTGCAACTGGAACACAATCGGACATTTTCATCCATCGCAGTATTTGATTATGCATGCACTTATGTTTCAGACGAAAGTATTGAGACAGTCGGGGGTAAAACTGCCGGAGCACACGTTTTATGTGGATAACCTGTTTTCCTATCAGCCGCTTCCGTATGCGAAGAATCTCTACTACATGGATATTGACCTGTATCATTACTACCTTGGAAGGGAAGATCAGTCGGTCAACGAGAAAGTCCTGATGAAGCGTATTGACCAGCAGATCCGCGTGACAGAGCTTGTTGCAAAAAGTGTGGATTTAAGAGAAGTGAAAAAAATGTATCCAAAACTGGCCGTTTACATGATGCGCAATATTTCAATCATGTTGTCCATTTCTTCAATCCATCTTCTTCTGATCAAAACAGAGGAGGCGTTCCAGAAACGTAAAAGGATGTGGGAGCAGGTGAAGGATTATGACAGGATACTTTATTACCGGTTAAGATGTTCTACCTTAAGCGGTCTTACTTATCTGCCGGGAAGATTAGGTGGAAAAATCACAGTCGGCGGCTACCGCATGGCAAGAAAAATTTATCAGTTCCAGTGATAAGAAAAAAGTACAGAGGAATAAAGATATGGCACAGATTTATATTGCATTTGTAGATACACCGGGATTTTTTGCCGGAATGATACGGCAGGTCATCAAACAGAAGTACATTCATGTGGTTCTTTCGATGGATGCGGAACTTGAGGAGGCATACAGTGTGGGACGCAGAAATCCTGCGGTTCCGCTGTTTGCCGGATTTGAAAAAGAGGATAAAAGAAAAATCTTAACGGTGTTTCCAACGGCTGATTATATGGTGTGTAGTATTGAGTGTTCGCTTGTACAAAAGGAGGCAATCCGTCAGGAACTGCGTCTGGCTATGCAGGAAAGATTTCATTATCATTATGCAGTTGCAGGATTACCATTTATTTTGTGGAACATTCCATTTTACCAGGAAAACCATTACACCTGTTCTTCCTACGTGGCACGGGTATTAGAGAAGTACGGCGTCTGTCATTGGGAAAAACATTTTTCTCTTGTGACACCAAAGGATTTCATGGAAAAATTTGGACGGAAACGGATTTTTGAAGGAAGTTTGAGAGAATTAGTGGAAATGTCTGTGCAGGAAGAAACGGTTTGTGCTGTTGAAAAAATTGCGTAACAGTTCTGTCCAAAAAAGAGGAAAGGTGGCTACGTGGATATGAAAAAAAAAATCTTGCAGACAGTCTTGTTTCTTGGGATTATGTTTTTGACTTTTTATACGTTACTCCATGGACAGAATCTGTCAGAAATTTATCAGGCAGTAAAAAATATGTCAGTTCCGTACCTGATTGCAGCGGCAGGACTGGCGTTATTTTTTGTCTGCGCAGAGGGCAGCATGATCTGGTATCTGCTCACATCCATGCGAAAAAAAACAGACAGTCAGACAACCGTTCTCTGTGTTGTTGGAAAAGAAAAGGTATGTTCTCTGTGGCGTTGTATCCAATATTCGTTTATTGGATTTTTTTATTCGGGCATCACACCATCCGCAACAGGTGGGCAGCCGGTGCAGCTTTATTATATGAACAAAGATGGAAACAAAGGTTCTGACAGTACCATAGTGCTTATGACGGTGGCAGTAATTTATAAATTTGTGTTGGTAGTTTTAGGTGTCGGAATGTTACTTTTTTGCGGCGGCGCATTGAAAACAGAGCTGCAGTCCTTTTTTCCATTATATTTGCTGGGGCTTGCGCTGAACACGGTTGCCGTTGCAGTTGTACTTTCCGCAATGCTTTTTCCACAGTGGATGATTGTCGTTTGGGCGTGGGTGGAAAAGCAGTTTATCCGGCTCGACATCTGGAAAGCAAATCCACAGCGCATGGATAAGGTGCAGACATTTACGGGAAACTATAGAAATGCCGTGGATTGGCTGAAGCAGCATCCGGGAAAATTAATAGTGGTCATCGCCGTGACGTTTTTGCAGAGGTGTAGTGTATTTCTGCTTACTTATATGGTATATCTCGGACTTGGACAGGCGGGGACTTCCATACAGGAGGTAGTTCTATTACAGGCATCGGTCTACATTGCGGTGGATATGCTTCCGCTGCCGGGAGCGCAGGGAATCACCGAACTGATGTATCGGTCAGTCTTTGCACCGGTATTTTCTAAGGGCAGTCTGATCCCATCCATGCTGATCAGCAGGGGACTGAACTTCTATTTTCTTTTGTTGGCAGGAGCCGGGGTTACGGCTGCAAACCATTTTCTTGTAAAAAAGAAGATTTAAACTCTATTTGCAGGACACGGAGCAGCTCTTATGGCGGAAAAATAAAGATTTGGTAAAGAAAGTATAAAAGATTCGGGAATATATTTTTTTCAAAAAAAGAATGTGTTAAAATAGAAAGCAATTTATGGAAAATAATCTATGGAAAAGTTTTTTTGATCGAGAGGAAAAAGAGAAGTTATGAGCAATTTCAGGACAAAATATTTAAAAATTGCATGCAATCTGCTTTGGGCAGTGTTTTTGTTGATTTTTGCGTTCACATTACTTCCAAAATTGCTGATCTATTTTATGCCGTTTGTGGTGGGAATGATTTTTGCGATGATCGCAAATCCGATGGTGAAGTTTCTGGAGAAACGGATCAAAATTAACCGGAAATATGGTTCGGTCATCATGATCGTGCTGGTCATTGGTCTGGTAGTGCTGGCCTGCTATGGCGCAGGGACAATCCTTGCAAAAGGAATCGGTGCATTTATGGCGTATCTGCCAACGATGTCTGCCAATGCCGGAACCGAATTTTCCGAGGCAATCGATCAGCTGCAGCAGCTGCTGGAAAAACTGCCATTTACGCAGAATGTGGATTTAAGCGCCATCGGAACTGCAATTCAGGATTTTTTGACAAATTTTGTGTCCAGCTCAGATTCTGCAACGCTTGGGGCAATCGGAGAATTTGCGAAAAGCCTGCCGGATATGATCGTTGGCATAGTCGTAGGACTGCTTGCAGCATATTTTTTTATTGCAGATAAAGACAAACTGATCACCGGGGTGGAGAAACATTTATCTGCCGGATTTCTTGCAAAAACAGAACGCATCTATAAACAGCTTGTGCATGCGGTAGGAGGCTACTTTAAAGCACAGTTTAAGATCATGGGCGTTATTTATATCATTCTTCTGATCGGTCTTTTGATCCTCCGGGTAGATTTTGCATGGCTGATCGCCTTTGGCATTGCGTTTCTGGATATGCTTCCGGTGTTTGGAACGGGAACAGTGCTCTGTCCGTGGGCGGTTATCAAACTTTTTACCGGAGATTACAAGATGGCGGTTGGCATGATCGTTTTATATGTGGTCTCTCTTGTCGTGCACCAGATCGTACAGCCGAAGCTGATCGGCGATTCCGTAGGACTTGATCCGTTTGCATCGCTGTTATTCATGTTCATCGGTTACAGGGTGGGCAGTGTTGTGGGGATGATCCTTGCAATCCCGGTCGGTATGATCCTGATCAATCTGTATGAGGCGGGCGCATTCGATACACTGGTCTGGTGCGTTCGGGAAGTCGTGAATGATTTCAATAACTTCCGCAAGGTTGGCGGAGAGAAGAAATAAGAGCAGTGCGATTGGATTTTTTCAATCGCACTGCTCCTATTTTCGATTGAAGTTAAATCTGAAGCCAATACATCCGGTAAAAGTCTCAAAAAGTTTAAAGAACTGTTCTCGGATAAAAGGATAGATTTATTGATACCAGAATTATATATGATACGGTAGAAATGGCACATAAGCACAAAAATTATGAACTTCTTTATATGCTTGATGGTTCCTTTAATTTATTTATGGAAGGTACACATTCCGGCGGTACTTGGAAATGATGCATTTGTACATTTTTCGTCCTTAAAAGTGCTACGTAAATACATATTTACGTCCTTAATAATGTTGACACCAGCAGGGTACAATTTTATAATGCAGATATATGGAAATAATTTAATGGATGCTTATAGAATATAGGAGTTGGAGGAAGGCTCATGGAACGATTTGCATTATCACGAATGAAAGAATGGAAAGAGAATGAAAATAGAAAACCATTGATTATTCGCGGGGCAAGACAGGTCGGAAAAACATGGATCATGAAGACATTTGGTCAACAGTATTTTGAGAAGACAGCCTATGTTAATTTTGATAATAACGCCCGTATGAAACAGGTATTCGAAGGAGATTTAGACATTGAAAGACTGGTTTTATCGATCAGTGCTGAGACAGGAGTTTCTATTGAGGCAGAGAATACGCTGATCATTTTCGACGAAGTTCAGGAAGTACCAAAAGCACTTACATCATTAAAGTATTTTTATGAAAATGCACCTCAGTATGCAATTGTTGCAGCAGGATCACTTCTTGGAGTTGCATTACACCAAGGTACGTCATTTCCAGTTGGGAAGGTAGATTTTCTTGATTTGTATCCGCTTAATTTCAGGGAATTTTTGTGCGCAATGGGAGAGAAACAATTTGTTTCCATGTTAGACAGTTGTGATACGCAGATGGTAACAGTGTTCAAAACAAAATATATAGAACGTTTAAGGGAATACTATTTTGTAGGTGGGATGCCAGAGGTGGTAAAAGATTTTTCGGAAAAAAAGGATTATAATCGTGTTCGTGCGATTCAGAAGAATCTTATTAATTATTATCAGCAGGACTTTTCAAAGCATGCAGAAATAAAGCTTGTTCCAAGACTGAATCTTGTGTGGAACTCGATTCCGATGCAGCTTGCAAAAGAGAATAAAAAATATATTTACGGACAGGTACGTGAGGGGAGCCGGGCAAAGGATTTTGAACTGGCAATTCAATGGTTATTGGATTGCGGATTGATTCATAAAGTACAGCGGATTCAAAAACCGGATCTTCCATTGAAAGCATATATTGATTTTGATGCTTTTAAGCTTTTTTTAGTGGATATTGGATTGCTCATAGCGATGACAGATCTGGATGCAAAAGTGATTATAGAAGGAAATAAGATTTTTACAGAATTTAAGGGATCATTGACAGAGCAGTATATATTGCAGCAGTTAATATCAGATGTCGGAGTGATACCTTACTATTATTCAACGCAAAATTCCAAGGGAGATATTGATTTTTTAGTTCAGGGAAAAACATCTGTTATTCCAATTGAAGTGAAAGCGGAAGAAAATCTGAAAGCAAAGAGTTTGAAAGCTTTTTGTGAAAAGTATCAACCATCTTATGCAGTCCGGACATCAATGTCGGATTATAGAGAGCAGGATTGGATGACGAATATTCCTCTTTATGCAATTAAGTGGATAGAAAATTATGTCAACCAATAAAACGCATAGAAATATATTAGATCAGGACACATATCCTCTAATGCATATAACATTGTGATATGTGTCCTTTTTTTAGGTAAATATAGTTTTTACAGTAATTCCATATTAATGGATTTTTCCGTAAATCCGTAATTACAGTACATCTCGTAGGCAGCTTTATTTTTTGCATTCACCTGAAGTTCAATGCCGTCAAGATTTTTTTTTGCTTTTATCTCTTTTACTTTTTCAAAGAAAAGATGTCCGACACCCATGCCGCGGTAAGGTTCGTCAACCGCCATTGTGTCGATAAAAACAATGTCCCGTGTCACCTGTGCAGGAGATTCAATATGCCGGAAGATAAGTTCTAAAATTCCGATCACATTTCCTTCATTTTCTGCAATATAGAAAGTATCGCCTTTTACGATTTCCTCAAATACTGCCTTTGGCAGAAGCGCATCATTGGGTTTGTAAATATCGGGACGCCAGTTTATATGAAGCGCCTGCCCCTGATTTAAGATGCGGACGACGGAGTCATAGTCGCTCATTTGTGCATTTCTTATGATACAGTTCATTATTTTACGACTACTTTCACAAATTTCTTTTTACCACGTTTTACAACAAGTCCATCTGCGCCGAAGGAATCTGCATTGTAAGCGGTCCTGATATCGGTTACTTTCTCGTCTGCAACTGAGACACCGCCCTGTTCTACGGCACGTCTTGCGTCGGAACGGGATGGAGCGAGCTCTGTTTTTACGAGAAGAGACAGGATCCATATCGCCGTCTGCAAAATCAGCAGAGGATAACTCTACCGTTGGCATATGTGCGGAATCTCCGCCACCGGCAAAAAGTGCGTGGGAAGCTTCTCTTGCTTTGTTTGCCTCCTCTTCCCCGTGAACTAATTTGGTCAGTTCGAATGCAAGGATTTCTTTTGCCTCATTGAGCTGTGCACCTTCCCAGCTTTCCATTGCATCGATCTCCTCTAATGGAAGGAAAGTCAGCATACGGATGCATTTTAATACGTCAGAGTCTGCAACGTTTCTCCAGTACTGGAAGAAGTCGAATGGAGAAGTTTTCTCAGGATCAAGCCATACTGCGCCGGACTGGGTTTTTCCCATTTTTTTGCCTTCGGAATTTAAAAGAAGGTTGATAGTCATAGCGTAAGCGTCTTTTCCGAGTTTACGGCGGATCAGCTCAGTACCTCCTAACATGTTGCTCCACTGGTCATCGCCGCCGAACTCCATGTTGCAGCCGTATTTCTGGTATAAGGTGTAGAAATCGTAGCTCTGCATGATCATGTAGTTGAACTCCAGGAAGCTTAAGCCTTTCTCCATACGCTGTTTGTAGCATTCAGCAGTGAGCATACGGTTTACAGAGAAATGAGCGCCAACTTCACGGAGAACATCAATGTAATTTAAGTCCATCAGCCAGTCAGCGTTATTTACCATCAATGCTTTTCCTTCGGAAAAATCGATAAAACGGCTCATCTGTTTCTTGAAGCAGTCACAGTTGTGCTGGATCGTTTCCGGTGTCATCATCTGACGCATGTCGGTACGTCCGGACGGGTCACCGATCATTGCGGTACCGCCACCGATTAAAGCGATTGGTTTGTTTCCTGCCATCTGGAGACGTTTCATCAGGCAGAGTGCCATGAAATGTCCTACGTGAAGGCTGTCTGCTGTCGGATCAAATCCGATATAAAAAGTTGCTTTTCCGTTGTTGATCAAATCTTTGATCTCTTCTTCGTCTGTTACCTGCGCAATCAGTCCGCGGGCAACTAATTCGTCGTATAATGTCATTTTGGTTTTCCTTTCTTCTAAAAAAATACCCCCGTCCTAATAAAAGGACGAGGGTTAAACTCGTGTTACCACCTTAATTCATAAGCAGCTCACACTGCTTACCTTCGTGAGTGTCCGACAACACTCCGGCGCGGTTAACGTGCGCCACTACGTCACAGCCTACTATTGCAAGATTATCAAATATCAAAAACAAATTCGGTGTGAAGCTCGGGGATGTATTCGAATTAAGATTCCGATGCGCCTCTCATCAGCCGGCAGCTTTCTGTATCTTCCGCTTAACTGTACTTCTTCCCGTCAAAGCCTGTGTTCTGCTTCAATTAACGCTATTATAAGCACGAAAAAAATGATTTGTCAAGTGAAATAATCTCTGTCCAGCGATGAGGAATAATAATATTTATTCCTCATCGCTGACAACAGAATAAAGCACTTGAGAATATTGAAAAGTTCGCTTGAAATCAAGGTTTACAGACATTTTTCTTCAAAGAAAAGGTATCGCAGAATACCGCAAAATATCGTAACAGATTTTTAGAATGGAGTAAATTTGGAGTAAAAGTTGAAAGAAAATGGAGTAAATATTTCAAAGATGTAATGAGAAATGGCGTAGGTAGTGGTAACATTATCTACGTCATTTTTAAAAATTAAAAAAATGTGTAACGAAAAATATATGTAAAGTACATATAGATAAAGGAGGGTAGAGTATGGAAGAAATGGTAGAAATCTATCGAAAATATATGCCACAAGTATATAATTTTTTATTTAGCCTTTGTCATGATGCTCATTTAAGCGAAGAACTCACACAAGAAACTTTTTTTCAAGCGCTAAAATCTATTGATAGTTTTCGTGGTGACTGTAAGATATATGTATGGTTATGTTCGATTGCAAAACATTTATGGTATAAAGAGCTAAAGAAAAAAGATAGAGAAGTAGTGGCAGAATATGTAGAAGAAACTACTTGTCAGAAAATTACAGAAAATTCGGCAATACAGAAAATGGAAGTAATAGAGTTGTATAAAAAACTTCATTTGTTGGAGGAGCCGGTGCGAGAAGTTATGTATTTGAGATTAAATGGCGATTTTACATTTAAAGAAATTGGAGAAATTATGGGTAAAGATGAAAATTGGGCAAGAGTGACTTTTTATCGTGGAAAGCAAAGAATAAGAAAGGAGAGTAACCATGAAATGTGAAATAATTAGAGATTTGTTACCTTTATATATTGATGGGTTGACAAGTAAAGAAAGTAATCAAGAAATCGAAAAACACTTGAAAAATTGTGAAGAATGTCAAAAATACTATCAAGAAATGACAGGGGACATTGATAATTTTTCAGTGATAACAAATGAAGAAATTGAAGATGTAAATTTAATTAAGAAAATCAAGAAAAAAAATAGAAAAAAAGCATTAGGCATATTCGTTGGAGCGTTTGTTTTGTCGGGAGTTCTTATGGGAGTTGGTTTTCATTGGACACATGGCGTAGCAATGTATGAAAATGTTATTTTAAATTATGGGGTTCAAGGAGATACGGCTTATCTTACACTGCAAGGGAAACCAGGATATGAGTTGAATTTTTCGGGGGCAACGGATCAGAACAAATCTAGTTTGAAAGTTATGTATGCTCGAAATATATGGGGACATGATGAAAATGTAGTTCGCTTAGAAGGGGAGAGTAATAGAAGTGGAGAACCACCTCAGTGGATACTAGAATTTAAAGACAGAATCGTTGTGATTGAAAATGGAGAATTGGTAGATGAGAAAATAAAATAAGGTGTGTAGTGAGGTCAAGGAACAAGGCGTAGCCGATACGCCTTGTTCCATGACAGAACGGAAATTCTCACATTTGAAACTTCATCTCTATAATAATAAAACAACACAGTCGCAGCTTCCCAATATAAGAGAAGCACTTTCTCTGTTTCTGGTTAAAATTACATCCGCAGTTTTTCCATTGGTGAGAAGCACCCGGTCAGCCGGTTTTTCAAGCGGCAGTGTCACGGTATCTGTGCCGAAATTTCCGGCAACCAGAATGCGTTGTCCGGTTTCTTCATTGGTGCGGTAGTAAGCAAACATATGGTCAACATCTTCATAAGCAGCGGCAAACGTTCCGTAAGTGAAAGTTTCCACGTATTCCGGTGCTTTGCGGAGTGCGATCAGTTCTTTGTAAAAAGAAAGAACGGAATCTGACCGGTTCATCTGGTCAGCTACATTGATCTTTGTATAGTTTGGATTCTCTGCAAGCCAGGGTGTCCCGGTGGTGAAACCGCCGTGCAAAGAACTGTCCCACTGCATAGGTGTTCTTGCATTGTCGCGGCTGTTTTCATAGCAGGCGTGAAGTGCTGCCTCTTTCGAACATCCGGCATTTAAAGCAGCCTGATATTGATCTTTGGTGCTGATGTCATCGTATTCGGAAATATCGTTTCGGACACAGTTTGTCATGCCGATTTCCTGTCCCTGATAGATAAAAGGAATTCCGCGCAGTAAAAAGTAAGTAGCTGCAAGCATTTTCACACCGGCTTCATTTCTGGCGTGTGCAGGCAGATAATGTGTAGCACCTCGTGGCTCATCATGGTTTTCGATAATATTTGCCTCAAAGCCAACGGTAAGATCCGCTTTCTGGGTGTTAAAAAGGGCAGTGCGCCACCGGTTGAAATCGAGGGCGGGCGCGTCATACCAGCCGTGTTCCCCATTGGAGAGCACATGGGCGGAAAAGTCAAATTTGGTGGAAAAATGACCGTTTTCACCGATAAATTCACGCAGTTCATCCTCTTTTAAATGAAATACTTCGCCGACAGTAAAAGCGTCGTATTTGTCAAACGTTTCATGCTTCATTTCCTCTAAAAAAGTGCCGATTCCATGCGCGGAAGCTAACATTTTATCGCAGGAGACAAGTCCGTCGCCGCCGTCCGCCGGGAAGGATGGAAAATCAAGATTTTTCTTGATATTGATAATGGCATCAATACGGAAACCGGAAATGCCTTTTTCGAACCACCAGTTGATCATCTCATAGATTTTTTTGCGGACGATTGGGTTCTCCCAGTTTAAATCAGGCTGTTCCTTCGCAAAGGTGTGGAGATAATATTTATTTGTGCCGGGAATTTTTGTCCATGCAGATCCGCCAAAATTGGAGCGGTAATTGCTTGGTGCTTTGCCGTCTTTTCCCTCACGGAAATAGAAGTAGCCGGCGTAAGGACCGTCTGGGTCGGCGAGTGCTTTTTGAAACCATTCGTGTTTGTCGGAACAGTGATTGACGACAAGATCCATGATCAGATGCATACCGCGTTTTTTCATTTCGGCGACAAGGGTGTCAAAATCATCCATTGTGCCAAACTGTTCTGCAATTTTATAGTAATCGGAAATGTCATATCCCTGATCGACAAAAGGGGATTCGTAAACCGGGGAGAGCCAGATGATGTCGATTCCGAGTTCTTTTAAATAGTCCAGCTTTGAGATGATTCCCTTTAAGTCGCCAATCCCATCTCCGTTTGTATCCAAAAAACTTTTTGGGTAAATCTGATAAGCTACTTTATCATGCCACCATTTTCTTTTCATAAATGCTCCTTTTCTTTCATTCGATTCTGGGGTGCGAAACTCATTTTTTGGTTTATTAAAATTGTTCAAAATTAACAAAATTTTCGAAAACACGCTTTCGCTACGTGTCGCTGGTAACGGTACTAAGAAGCCAGTCACGACTAATGTCGTGCCTACCTTCTAAGTGCCAATCGAACTTGTTCGATTTCTGCTCCCCAGTGTTTTCTCAAGCTTTTGTTAATTTTTCACAATTAAATTTACACAACTTTGAGTTTCACAATCTCTGCACTTGATTGTATGATACTGTTATAATAGAATAGAAGAAACGAAAAATCTTGCATAAATATAAGATATTATTGCACAAAACTGCTATACAAATGTGGATTAAGACAGCCTGGAAGGCGTTTTGCCATCTATTTCAATGATGTTAAAGAGGAATCAATACAATGAAAGAAAAAATAACTTTATCCTTAGACCAGCATGAGAACACCAGACACGGCGAAGAAATTTTTCCGCTGCAAAAATATGTGACGCCGTTATGGAAAGAGTATCCTTATGTCACGGCGCACTGGCATGAGGAGGCAGAATTTACACGGATTGAGAAGGGAAGCTGCACATATCAGATCCATCTTGAAACTTATGATGTGGAAGAGGGAGATCTGATTTTTATTCCGCCTACGGTGCTGCATGCGATTTCCAATGAAAAAGAGGAGCGCATGCAGTCGGAAACGTATGTGTTTCATATGGATTTTCTTGGTGCAAAGGCTGCGGATATCTGTGCCATCCGGTATTTGAATCCACTGATGAACCAGAAATTGATCCCGCCGTTTGTAATCAAAAAAGGACATCCGCTTTACGAAAAGGCAGCAGATCTGTTTGAGGATATAAACACGGAGTATGACAAAAAAACACCCGGATACGAGATTGCTATCAAGTCATATCTGTTGCAGCTTGTGGCGGCTTTGATTCCATATTGTACCCGGAATACAGAGGCAGATGCGATTTTGACAGAACATGCGAAAAAGTTAAAAGAAGTTTTAAGTTATATCGATGCACACTATATGGAGGAACTGACGATTTCAGGACTTGCCGGAATCTGTTTTTTCAGTGAGTATTATTTTATGCGTTTTTTCAAAAAATACATGGGAATGTCATGCGTGCAGTACATCAAAAATGTGCGTCTGGAGCGCGCGGCAGACCAGTTTGAAAATGGGGAGACAAATACGCTCGAGGTGGCGCTCGCCTGTGGATTTTCGAATTTGTCTTATTTCCATCGGGAGTTTAAAAAGAAATATGGAATGACGCCAAAAAGATTTATCAGTCTGTCTGCCCGTGCGGCAGATTTTCACGAAGGAAGTGAATAATTACCATTTTTATGACTCATAATATCATCGTGAAAAAAATGTGCGGGTTTTAAAATCCGCCGGAAAGAGGTAGAAAGATGATATTGAGCGAAAAAGAGACAACCGTGATCAAAGACTTACAGACACAGGAGCAGTGCTGCGTGGAAAAATACGAGAGATACAGTAAACTTGCCAAAGATCAGGTGCTCATTGACCTGTTCACAGATCTGCATGGAAAAGAGCAGAAACATTTAGAATCCCTGACACAGGTGCTGTCTGGAAAAGTTCCTTCCTGCGACTGCAACGACAGTGATGGAAAAGATTATAACCCGGCTGCTACCTACAGCATGGCACCTTCCGAGGATAAGAAAACGGACTGTTTCCTTGCAACAGACTGTATCGGAACAGAAAAGCTTGTTTCCTCCACCTATAATACGGAAGTGTTTGCATTCGGTGATCCGGGTGTCAGAAAACTTTTGGCTGACATTCAGATCGAAGAACAGAACCATGCGGAGATGCTTTATAAATATAAAACAGTCAACAGCATGGCGTAGCCCGGAGTTTAGGTTATGAGCCTGCTGTCAATCCATGTTACGAGCGGCAGAACCCAGAGGTTAAACTGTGGGATGGATGACTAAAAGACTATGAAGCAATATAGGTTTTATTATAATACGGCATGAATTTGATATTTAGTGCAAGAATTTGATTTTTGCCTTCCTTTTCATTTGTTAGGATAAATACACAAAATGAAAAGGGAGGTTTTTTATATTGGATAAAAAAATGAGGGAAAAGTGGAAAAGAGCAGTGATGCTGGCAGAATAAGCGGGGCATTTTTTTGCTGATATGTTCCGCTATGATAAGAACAGTTAAAAATTTCAATGAACAGAACAAGGAGGAACTATGGCAGCAGTACGTTTTTTGGATAAAGATGGAACATTTACTTTAGATAAGGCAGAAAATTACAGTTATCTGTATCTGCCGGTGGCGAATGAAAAAGGATTAAAAGCAGCAGTGACACCGGATTTTGGCGGAGATTCAAAAGTGGATCAGAACACATTTCTGATGGAGCCGGTAAGTGCAGAAAATTTACATAATAACCGTTCTACCAGAAATTTCTGGTGCCAGATAAAAGGGATCGGAAGCTGGTCTGTAACAGGTGCGTCCGCAGAAGCAGAACTGAACCGGTTTACAGAGGAGCAGGAAGAAAGTACCCTGACAGCAGGATTTATGTGGCAGACAGTCACACGCTCTTCTGAAAAATATGGATTGTCTGCAAAAGTAACTTCTTTTGCGCCACTTGCACATGCAGCAGAGATCATGCAGGTGGAGATCTGTAATGAGAGCAAAGCTGCACGGACGATCACACCTGTTGCAGCAGTTCCGGTTTATGGAAGAAGTGCAGATAATATCCGGGATCACAGACATGTAACTTCTCTGCTGCACCGCATTACGGTTACAACAAACGGGGTATGTGTCAGACCGACGATGTCCTTTGATGAACGTGGACATAAGAAAATGTCTGCGGTATGGATGGAGAGGGAAACAGTCCAAGAGATTTTTATCCGACTGTCGATCTGTTCATCGGGGAAGGGGGAAGTTTTACACATCCAAGAGCGGTATTGGAAAACAGGGATGGCGTGAAAGCCGGATACCATTCAGAAGGAAAAGAAGCAGTAGGCGGCATCCGGTTTGAAGAGATTACATTGCAGCCTGGAGAAGCAAAAACTTATACGGTCATCATCGGGGTGACAGA
>OLNQ01001474.1_pt1 | contig 22489 bp, 19 predicted proteins | sample 1672821 | NCBI WGS metagenome assembly OLNQ01 (sample SAMEA3136727, study PRJEB25190) | human gut metagenome | biome: human gut; feature: human-associated habitat; material: faeces | place: Austria | collected 2013 | reverse complement strand
GTTTAAAGAAAATGATATTACTACATATGGAATTGATAATTTTGCAGTTACATTTGCAAAATTATCAATTCCATATGTAGTAATATCATTTTCTTTAAACATATTTGGTATTTTTGCTCCATGTAAATCGTCTGTATTTACTATTCCTGTTTTACACATTTTAAATAATTTTAATTTTGACTCAAAATAGTCTTGCATATTTGGATGTTCTTTTTCACTAATGTGATCTTCTGAAAAATTAGTAAATAAAACAATATCAAAATCACATGCATCTACTCTATGTAATTTTAAGCTTTGTGATGATACTTCCATTACTACATATTCAACACCTGCTTCTACCATTTGTGCAAATGTTTTTTGCAATTCTATACTTTCTGGTGTTGTTCTTGCACTTTCTGATATCATTTTTCCGTTTATATATGTTGCTATTGTTCCTATTAATCCAACTTTATGTCCTGCTTTTTCTAATATTTCTTTAATCATATATGTTGTTGTTGTTTTTCCTTTTGTTCCTGTGATACCGATGACTTTCAGCTTCTCTGCCGGATATCCGAAATATGCTGCCGAAGTTAATGCCAGTGCGTAACGGGTATTCTCTACCTTAATGACTGTCAATCCTTCCGGTGCTTCTACATCTTTTTCTACGATCACAGCCGCTGCTCCTTTTTCCGCAACCTGCTGTACATAAGCATGTCCGTCGGAAACCGCTCCGCTGATGCATACGAACACGCTTCCTTCTGTCACTTTACGGGAATCGTTGATCAGTTCTGTGACTTCAATCTGGTCGTCTCCCTGTACTACTTCATATTCTAAACGTTCCAGTAACTGGGTTAATTTCATCTGATTGCCTCCTATTTTCCTACAATATCATAAGTATACCATCATTTTTCCATGCAGCAAAGGAAAAATTATGTTATAGTAATAGTTAGAATATTTTGAAAAAATAAGAAAAGGGGAATGTAACTTATGAAAGCTTATGAAAGATTACTGAAATATGTCGTTGTCCGTACACCAAGTGACGAAAACAGCGAAACTGTACCATCTTCTGTATGCCAGTTCGATCTTGCAAGACTTCTGGAAGCAGAGATGAAGGAACTGGGTCTTACAGATGTTATTCTGGATGACCAGTGCTACCTGTACGGAAAGCTTCCGGCTACCGAAGGCCTGGAAGACAAGCCGGCGATCGGATTCATCGCACACATGGATACCGTATCAGACTTCTGTGACCATGATATCAAACCAATTGTTACTGAAAATTATGACGGTGGTGAACTTAGGCTCGGAACAAGTGATACTATTTTAAGTCCTAAGAACTTTCCGCATCTGGCAGATCTGAAAGGACGTACACTGATCACTTCTGACGGCACGACTGTTCTCGGAGCTGATGACAAAGCCGGAATCGCAGAGATCATGACAATGATCGAACGCATTCAGGAAGAAAAGATTCCTCACGGACCTCTGTGCGTAGCATTTACACCGGATGAAGAGATTGGTACCGGTGCTTCTCACTTCAACGTAGAACAGTTCGGTGCTGACTACGGCTATACACTGGACGGTGATACCGAAGGCGAGATCCAGTACGAGAACTTCAACGCATGCAAAGCGGATTTCGTGATCAAAGGATTCAACGTACATCCTGGTTCTTCCAAAGATACTATGATCAACGCAAGTCTGGTTGCTATGGAGATCAATAATGCTCTTCCATCTATGGAGACACCTCGCGGAACAGAGGATTATGAAGGATTCTATCATCTGATGAGCATGTCCGGAGAAGTTGCGGAAGCTGAGCTTCATTATATTGTAAGAGACCATGACAAAGATCTCTTTGAAGCAAAGAAAAAAACTTTGAAATTAATCGAGAAAGATATGAATGAAAAATGGGGCGAAGGTACTGTAACACTTACCATTTCTGAACAGTACCGTAACATGGCTGAGATTATCTCCACCTGTATGCATCTGATTGACAATGCGAAAAAAGCGTGTGAGAATGCAGATGTGACACCACTTGTACTTCCGATCCGCGGCGGTACAGACGGATGCCAGTTAAGCTTCAAGGGACTGCCTTGCCCGAACCTTGGAACAGGCGGACATGCTTATCACGGACCTTATGAACATATTACTGTAGAGGGTATGGATAAGAGTGTGGATGTAGTTACAGAGCTTGTGAAATTGTATGCAATGTAAAGATTTTCTTTTTACAGCAAGAAGACCTGCCGGTAATCGGCTGGTCTTCTTACTCTTTTATGTCTCTTCTAATTTTTTACTGTCTTATTTTACAATTCAATATCCGGAAGTTCTTCCTTGAATCCTTCTCCTACTACTTCGTTCGATTCTACGATAATAGTGAATGCTTTCGGATCGATGGTATGTACCATCTTCTTAATGGTATACATCTGCTTGTTATTGCAGGCGCACATTACGACATCTTTGTCCTTCTTTGAATAACTTCCGATTCCTTTTAAGATTGTAGATCCTCTTCCTGAGTAAGCGTCAATCTGTTCTGCAATCTCAGCACCTTTGTCGGTTACGATCAGGGTCATCTTACCTTCATCGATACCGTACATGATTCTGTCCATTACCATTGCCATCAGATAAGTAACGACGACACCATAGATCAGGCCGTCTATATCCTTGAATACAAGTGCTGTGCCAAGAATGATCGTACAGATATCAAGGACAAATGTAATAATTCCAAGCGTAATATGTGGTTTTACTTTCTTGATTGCCACACTGATAAAGTCCTGTCCACCTGTTGAAGAACCTCTCATGAAGATCATGGCATATCCGATTCCGCATAATACGCCCATACACAGAGCTGCCAGCAGTCTGCTTCCGTCATAGACCGGAAACAGTGGTGCTACGTAGTCCATCAGTAATGATGAAATGATCATCGATTTCATGGACTTTAAGAAAAATTCTTTTCCTAAAAATTTATAACAGAAGATTGCAACAGGTACATTCAAGATGATGGTTCCGGCACCAACCGGAAGGCCAAATAAGTGATACAGAATGATTGCGATACCGGAAAATCCTGCTACCGGGAAATCTGCATTCAATGCAAAGTTGTAAATACCAACTGCGATGATCATACCTGCTACGATATCCACAAGGATATCAATGAATAATTCTTTCCAATTTACATTTTTCATTTCCATTCCTCCTAGATTTATTTTTTAATCTTTGTGGACATATCTCTCACGACCAATGTCTTTTGATGATGTCCGCTTTATTTATAAACAAACAAAGAAAGCAGCCACAAATTATATGTAAATATAATTCGCAACTGCTCTTATGCTCATAACTATATCAAATTTCATTAGTTTTGTCAAGGATTTTTCCTACCCAGCAATTTCAACACGGTCTTTCCCACTCCTGACTCCTCATTCGTATATTCAGTAATATGCGCTGCCCGTTCTTTCAATTCCCTGGTACCATTCTTCATTGCATAGGATTCTGGGAACTGATCTATCATTGACAGATCATTCCATCCATCCCCGAATACAACCACTTCTTCTGACTTTATATCATAGTATTCTGCAACTTGTTTCAACATAATTCCCTTTTGAGCCTTTGGTGCGGTAACCTCCATATTATCTGCAAATGAAGATAATACGCTAAGTCCTGTCTCTTCAAAAATCTCCTGCTTAAGTCTTTTTATCTTTTCTGTATCTTTACTGAAACATAGTATCTTTCTTATCTTGTATTTCTTTTCAAAAATCTGCTGCCATCCCTCTTCCAGAAAATCTGCATATTTCATCTCTTTCGTAGTCGCATAATCCCCATGATCCGTATTGATCTCGAACTTTATCCCCTCTGCATCCAGTTTTCTGCACACTTTTGCTGCCTTTTCAGGATCCATATCCTCCGCAAATATCAGTCTTCCTTCTTCATCCCGAAATTCTGCCCCATTCATTAATACATATCCACAGTTGATCCCATACTGTTGCATAAGCGGCATTGCACCTCTGTAAGATCTTCCGGTTACCGTCATCCACCTGACTCCCTGTCCCTGCGCGGTCTCTACTGCCTTAGCATTTATCCCGGATACTGACCAGTCATTTTTCAACATTGTTCCATCCAGATCAGTTGCAATCATCTTTATCATAATCTGTTCCTTCCTTCATCAGATACTCCTGGATCGCTTTCAGATTTTCTTCTTTCAACAAGTAATCCACGTATATAATTTTTGTCTTTTTTGGAAACTCTACACCATATACTCTGGAACCCGATATTACCAGATCTACCGGAACCGGATCCAGTCTGTACTCCGCCAGAGACATCTTCTCCAGAATGTGTATCTTTTCACCACAGTAATCTGTAATCTGCCTTGCCATATTATCCGCAAAGCTTTCACCAATGTCACATAAAATAACGGCTTTTAATCTCTGGAAGTCATATGCCTTTAAGTAAATTGCAACATAACAGATCTCATGTACATTGGCTATAAATTGATATTTTTCCTGCAGTATCTGGTTCAGTTCTTCTGCCATCCGCACTTCTCGTTCGTAATATTCCAATACATTTTCCAGTGTCGGATTTGTCTCAAAATATCCCTGTTCTATCCGTTCTATCATCTTTCCGATGTGTACAGACAGTCTCGTGAATAATTCTTCATTATTTCTGTAATCTGTATGATATTTCCGGTCAACTATTTCAAGAAATTCTTTCGTAATCTCTGTATATTCTTCCGGAACTTCATACGTTTTTCCCTGTGTGTACAATATTCTTTTTGCTCTCAGACACTCTGCCATATAACTGCGTTCCTGCTTTGGAATATCATATTCCTTTTTTTCAAGAAATCTGCATATTTCTTCTACACATGGCCAAGTCTCATAATCTCCGGCATCTTCTTCCAGTTCAAATCCTTTTTCTCTCCGCATAAGACTGACAAATATATCCAGGGCAAACCCTTCGATTGCTTTATCTATTAACCGATATCCGTATTGTTGTAATATCGCCGGAAGTGCTTTATATAGTGCAATATAATCTTCATATTTTTCACTTCCAAACAGGAACGTGATCACACGTTCCATCAATATCGCACCATACGTATAATAGTTCATGATCTCCGCCAGGGCATGTCTGCGGATTTTTTCCGGACCCGTAATTCTTGACCCCTTACTGCTTACCTCTATCGTCAGTCCATGGTACCATCTGCACGCATCCTGTATTTCTTTCTTGGTCTGCAGCATTGCTGTTTTAGATACAAATAATTTTTCTGCTGTCCGTTGTATAGAAATCGGGCGCTTTTCAAAAAACAAAGTGGTAAATCCAAATAAAAATCTTTCATCCGGCGTCTCCGGCAATATTACATTCTTACTCTTCCTGATCATACGATCCAGGACCTTCTGTACATTTTGTTTTTCTTCTGCTTTCAGATAATACCCTCCAGTATTAGACGAATAAATTCCAACATTCTCCTGTCTCAGGATTTCATTAATTTCTTTTACTTCGTTTCGCAATGTTCTCTGGCTGATATCTAATTTATCCATCAATTCGGCAGACGACATTCTTTCATGTCCAAGCAACGCCCTGATCAGCTTTATCTTTCTATTATACATTTACTCACCCTGGTTCGTTTCTTATACTTTGATTTTTTATCCGACCGTCAGTTCCATTCTCTGAAAGTTCCGGCCGTCATTACTAACCAATATTGTATATTCCCCTTTTTCTTTTGTCCAGCCTTTTCCCGGTATCCAGCGTTCCAGTGTCTTTTCTTCTATCGGAATAACGATTTCTTTACTCTTTCCCGGCTGTAATTCAATTTTTTTATAAGCCACAAGTTCTTTCACCGGCCTTGCGACCAAAGATTTTTTCTTCCCGATATAAATCTGGACTACCGTTTTTCCTGTCATATTTCCAAGATTTGTCACCTTCACAGGTACCAGGTATTCCTGTTCTTGTCTGACAATTTTTCCATTGACCTGTACATCATATTCCGTGTAACTCAAGCCATATCCAAATGAATACAATGGTTCATTCGGTATATCCAGATACTGTGATTTATATCGTGGTTCCTGCACCAGATCGGCTTTTGGGCGTCCTGTCGGAGCCATATCATAGGACACAGGGATCTGACCGCTTCCATATGGAAAACTCATCGCCAGTTTTCCGGAAGGATTCTTTTCTCCATACAGCAGTGCTGCTGCTGCATTGCCGCCTTCCGTTCCCGGAAACCACATTTCCAGAACTGCATCTGCATATTCTTTCACCTTTCTTAAGTCCAATGGACGTCCATTAAACAGTAATACTACTACCGGAATCTGATGTTCATGAAGTTTTTTCAAAAGGCTGATCTGATGTTCCGGCAGTTCGATCACAGATCTGCTTCCTGCTTCACCGGACCATAGCTCTGGTTCACCAAGTGCCAGTACTACTACATCTCCCGATGCTACAGTCTGTACGATACGGTCTGAATCTTGTTCTGTCACTTCTTCATATGCAGTCTGAATCACTTCCTTTATCCGGCCGCCCTTTAAAATAAGTCCGTCTTTTACTGTTATGGCATCTTCTACGATACCGTCAACCGACCACGGACCCAGAATATTTTTACTTTCTGCATATGGTCCGGTCAGAATAACCGGCGTCTCTTTCGTCAGTGGTAGAATTCCGTTATTTTCCAATAGTACAGCCGACTCTGTGGCCGCATGGAATGCTGCCCTTTTTTTATCCGGACTTCGAAGTTCCCGCATTTCCCGCTCTGGATCAACTCCGCGGTATGGATCTTCAAATAACCCCAGTTCGTTTTTCAAGATCAGGACTTTTTCCACCGCTTCATCTAATATAGCTTCCAGATGTGGAAATTTCTTAACATATGCTTCTATGTGTTTTACTATGGCTGCTGTCGCCATCTCAATCTGTACCCCGGATTCCAGAGCAAGTCTTCCGGCCTCTGCTTCCTCTTCTGCTACACCATGCTTGATCAGTTCCAGTACCGCCCCCCAGTCTGAAATCACGGTTCCCTCAAATTCAAGATCTTTTCTTAGTATATCCTGCAAAAGCCATGGATTTGCCGTCGCCGGAATTCCATTCAATGCTTCAAATGCTGCCATTACCAATTTAACTCCTGCATCAATACAGGCCTTGAACGGAGGAAAATATTTATTTCTCAGACGGAATTCTGATACATCGGAAGTATTATAATCTCTTCCCCCTTCTGCCGCACCATATGCTGCAAAATGTTTCACACATGCTGCCAGACGGTCCGGATCCTTCAGATTTTCCCCCTGGTATCCTTCTACCATCGCTTTTCCAAAGTCACAATTTAATTTACTATCTTCCCCAAAGCTTTCCATCACGCGTCCCCATCTCGGATCTCTTACGACATCTACCATCGGGGAAAATGTCACTTGATATCCTGCGGCACTTCCTTCTTTCGCAGATATTCTGGCACATTCCCGGACCATTCCCGGGTCAAATGATCCTGCCATAGCCAACGGTACCGGAAATATTGTCTGATACCCATGTACAATATCCGTCATAAACATCAGCGGAATCTGTAATCTGCTTCTTTCCAGATTCTCCTTCTGGATATTTCTCATAGATACCGCATCAAGTTTTCCCAAGATGCTCCCACACAGCCACTTCTTTTCTTCACTGATCCCAAGCTTTGTCTCTGTTCCGGTCAGCTGACTTCCCTGAATTGCAAAATACCGGGAAGGTAATTGCGTTACCTGCCCGGCTTTTTCTTCAAGAGTCATCTGCCGGATAAGAACTTTTATTTGATTCCTGTCCATTTTACTCTTCCTTATAATTCTGTCTTCATTTTTTATTCTGCTTCTGCAACATCCTGTTTCATTCCGAAGAAATATGTAAGTACAAATGCAACGGCGAATGCAATTACATTTACCAGAATGTAAAGCGGCATCTGTTTATTCAGATATAAGAGCATTCCCGGAATACCAGTGATAGACATTCCTGTTCCTTTCAGTCCGAGAAGTGCTGCGATCCATCCTCCGACGCCACCACCGATACATGCACATACAAAAGGCTGTACCAGTCTTAAGTTTACACCAAATACTGCAGGCTCTGTAATTCCAAGTAATGCAGAGATTGCAGAAGGATAACCTAAGGATTTCATTTTTGTTGATTTTGTTTTTACTGCAACTGCCATTGCTGCTCCTGCCTGTGCTACAATACCGCAAGAACCTACCGGGTTTACCGGATTCCATTTTGTTTTTGCAAGCATCTCAATCTCAACAAGATTCAACGCATGATGTACACCGGTTACAACAATTACCTGGCAAAGTGCTCCCCAGATAAATCCGCCAATTCCGAACGGAAGGCTGAACAATGCAGATACGATACTTACCAGACCTACTTCAACCGAATGGAAAATTGGTCCGACAACAAAAAGTCCCAGGCAAAGTGATACAAGCACTGTAACAAATGGTGTCACGATCAGATCCAGTGCATTGATCACATGATCATGCAGCCATTGTTCAATCTTAGAGCCTAAGAAACCAACAATGAATGCCGGTAATACAGAACTCTGATATCCATTGACTTTAATAAATCCAAAGAAGATCAGTGGTTTTGCATTTCCCTGAGCCACATCCCATGAAGTTGGCAAAATACTGCTTACAAGCATCAATCCAATTACAATACCAAGTACCGGAGATCCACCGAACTTTTTGAATGCAGACCAGCATACCAGTACAGGCAGAAAACTAAACGCTGTATCAGTTAAAATCTGTGTAAATTCCAGGAACTGTTTTGGAATCGCATCTGCTGAAGTTCCAAAGAATGCAAGCAGTGCATCCTGTGTCAGGAATCCCCTCAGTCCCATGAAAAGTCCTGTTGCAACCATTACCGGAATGATCGGAACGAATACATCTGCGAACACACGGACCAACTGCTGTAATTTATTTCCTCGTTTTGCGGCAGCGGCTGCCTGTTCATTCTTAGAGGAACCTTCAATTCCAAGTTTCATTACTTCATCATATACTTTATTTACAATACCTGTTCCAAGAATAATCTGATACTGTCCAGCCGTGAAAAAGCATCCTTTTACAATATCAATTGCTTCTACCTGTTTGTCATCAATGATTTCCCTGTTTTTTACAATCAGGCGTAATCTTGTCGCACAGTGCGCAACAGAAATGATATTCTCAGGTCCACCGACAACTTCGATGATCTGCTGTGCAACTGCTTTATAATCTGTCTCTTTTGCCATCATTCTTCCTCCAATAACCATGTTTTCACTTTTATCTGCAGTTCAGAATTCATATGGATCAACGTATCCTCTGTGAAATACGACTTCATAGTCAGTACTTTTTCACCCTGATTCAGGAATATCTCTGCCGTAGACTGATCCAGATAGATTCTGAAATCTTCCAGTTTATCCAGATGGATCTCTTTCTCATCATATCCTTCTCCATTCCACTTCTGAAAACAAGCAGATTTCCCGATTCTTTCTTATATAAGAACTTGATCACCTTACCAAAATCAAATGTGATCGTCTGATTTTCCAGACCCTCTGCCAATATCTCCATGCACTTTGAGTGTCTGTCGATTGCAATCTCTCCGGTTCCACAAATGCTTTCTTCGTTCTTTCTCAGATGTTTTAATTCTTCTGCCGGCTTCTGATACAGCCGGTCGTTCTTCACATATACTTCCCGCGGTATCGTAAGCACATGCAGCCATCCTTCTTTTACGGTCGGCTGACTCATCTGATATTCAATCTCTCCTGCTCCGATCCATCCCATCAAAAGGCGTCGTCCACTTTCATCAGTAAATGTCTGTGGCGCATAGAAATCGAATCCCTCATCCAGAAGTACACCTGTGTCTTCACTTATATGGAATCTTCCCTGTTCATAATCCATTATTCCGGCAAATACCATCCCTTTGCATCCGTCTTCTTTCTGACGGCTCACAATAAGGAATTGTCTTTCTCCCATGTCTGCCAGATCCGGGCATTCACACATATACCCCCAATCCATGGAAGAATCCAGCATATTGCCTTTCCACTGCCATTTTTTCAAATCATCCGAAACAAATAAAGCTACATTTCCTTTCAGCTCTTTTGTCTGTGCTCCGACAACCATCCACTAGCGGCCATTCTTCTTCCATACTTTTGGATCTCTGAAATGTGGTGTATAGCCTTCCGGAAGATATACCACAGGCCCTTCCTTATGAAAGTTCACTCCATCCGAAGAACTTGCCAGACACTGATAAGTTTCCCTGCCGCCTTCGGAATCTCTCACATTTCCTGTGTAAAACAGATAATAGCTGTCTCCTTCTGTAATTCCAGAACCAGAATAACATCCATTCTTTTCATACCACTCTTCCGGTTTCAGCCCACATCCCTGATCCGACCAGTGAATCAGATCTTCTGACACGCAATGCCGCCAGATCTTATTTCCCTGCGGTACAACATCCGGAAGCCATTGATAAAATACATGATACTTTCCCTGAAACTGTGCCAGACCATTTGGATCATTCAAAAATCCATGTTTCGGTGAGATATGATAATTTGGTCTCATTCCCATATTCTTGCTCCTTTCTGATCTGCATCGATCTGATATCGTTATACTACCCCACTTTTCATTCGAAAAAAAGCCGTGTTTTTGCCATGCGGTTGTGCAAAAATGTGAACGCTTCCCCTCTTGTCCTTCCGCAGGAAAGCATTTAAACTCTTAGTAGCGGAAAGGACACAATTTATGAACATTTTAAGAAAAGGATTTATCTACGGCGGTGACTACACCCCGGAACAATGGCTGGACCGCCCGGATATATTAGAAAAAGATATTGTACTTATGAAAAAAGCCCGGATCAATACGGTAACTTTGGGAGTATTTTCCTGGTCCGTACTGGAGCCAGAGGAAGACCATTATCATTTTCAATGGCTGATTGATACGATTAATCGTCTATACGAAAACGGGATTCAAGTCATTCTCGCAACTCCGTCCGGAGCACGCCCACGCTGGCTTGCCGAAAAATATCCAGAAGTTCTCCGGGTCCGCGAAGACCGAGTCCGTTACCACTACGGCGAAAGACATAACCATTGTTATACTTCTCCTGTTTACAGAGAAAAGGTACGGAAAATCAACCGGAAACTCGCGGAAACGTTTCGGAATCACCCTGCCGTTATCATGTGGCACATTTCCAATGAATACCGCGACGAGTGTCACTGTCCATTGTGTCAGAAGGCATTTCGTGTCTGGTTAAAAAAGAAATATCATACAATAGATGCTTTAAATCACGCCTGGTGGACTACCTTCTGGAGTCACACTTACAATTCATTTGACCAGATAGAAAGTCCGTCTTCCATCGGCGACAAAGGACTTCATGGCCTGAATCTCGACTGGAAACGTTTCGTCACAGAACAGACTACAGATTTTATGTGTCACGAAATCACTGCTCTTCGTGATGCCGGTGCCATGCAGCCGACGGTCGTGAATTTTATGGATGATTATAAAGGACTGAATTATTACCGGCTTGCCCAGCACGTAGACTATATCTCCTGGGACAGCTATCCGGCCTGGCATAAAGATTCCGATATCCATACCGCATACGATACCGCCTTCCAGCATGATCTGATGCGAAGTATGAAGCAGCAGCCATTCCTTCTTATGGAATCCTGCCCAGCAAGTCCAAACTGGCAGAAAGTAAGTAAAGCCAAACATCCGGGGCTTCTTATGAATGCAAGCCTGCAGGCAATTGCACATGGTTCAGACAGCGCACAATTCTTTCAGATCCGCGCAAGCCGCGGAAGTTTTGAAAAGTTCCACGGTGCCGTGATAGATCATTACGGCGGAGATGACACCCGCATTTTCCGCGAGGTAACAGATACCGGTATCGCATTACAAACTTTAACCGCTGCCGACGTCCCGGCCTCTTCCGTGCATGCACCTGCTGCCGTTCTCTATGATATGGAAAGCCGCTGGGCTATGGAAGATGCCAAAGGGCCAAGAAATGAGGGACTTTTTTATCATGAAGCTGCTCTGAAATCTTATCAGGCATTCCGTAAGAACGGCCTGAACACCGATATTATCAACATGGATCAGGATTTGACCGGCTATCAGATCATTGCTGCTCCCATGCTTTATATGTTCCGTTCTGGCATTGAACAAAAATTAAGAACATTTGTACAAAACGGCGGCATTCTTATCATGACTTACTGGAGCGGCATCGTAAATGAAACCGATCTCTGCCACCTTGGCGGAACCCCGCATCATCTTATCGATGTACTTGGTATCCGCAGTGAAGAGATCGATGGATTATATGATAATCAATGTAACCATATGGTTCCTGCCAGCAATAATTTTATGACATTGCCTGCCACCTATCTCTGTACACATCTGTGTGATCTTGTACAATTAAAAGGCGCTGTTCCTCTTATGCAGTATGCCGATAATTTCTATGCCGGGTACCCTGCATTAACTGTTCACAAATATGGAGATGGCCTTGCTTTTTATCTTTGTGCAGACGCCGAAGATACGTTTTATTATGATTTTTACAGACAGATCATCCAGGAACAGGAGCTCCCGGTCATCATGGATCACATTCCAGAAGGCATTGAGGTATCCAGCAGAAGCAGCGGCCGCCAGGAATTCATCTTTGCCCAAAACTATACCGATTCACCAATCCCATTCACACTGCCCGGGCATGCACAGATCTTGTTTGGGCAATACGATGGAACGATCAAAGAATACAGCACACTTATTTATCAGATGGAGGTAAAATCATGAGTTTATTTAAAAGAAAATCAAAAGACACCGGAAACGATGTATACGCATTTATATCAGGAAATACAATTCCGATCACAGAAGTAAATGATCCTGTATTTTCTGCAAAAACATTAGGTGACGGACTTGCAATCATTCCTTCCGGGGAACTTATCTGTGCACCTTGCGCCGGAACTATCTCTATGGTTGCCGAAGGGTCAAATCATGCGGTCGGCATGACATTAGCAAACGGAGCTGAAATTCTGATCCACGTCGGATTAGATACCGTGAGTCTGAATGGTAAAGGCTTCAAAATCCTTGTAAAAGAGGGACAGAAAGTAAAACCAGGAACAAAACTTTTAAAATTTGATAAATCATTTATTGAATCAGAGGGATTTGACACGGCATGCGTCTTTGTTCTTACGAATTGCGAAGACTTCCCGGATGTCAGATTCTTTACCGGGCAGGATGTTGTTCAGAACGAAACTGTTATCTGTAGTTTTTAAAATAAATACGGGGATGGGATTGCTACCATCCTTTTTTCACAATCCCATCCCCGTATTTTCCTTCTAATTTCTTTAATGCCTCTTTTAAGTTCTTCTTTTTCTTCCTCGTCTCTTCAGATTCAAACTTCATATCAAAAAGGCTCAGCTGCTCCGGTTCGCTTTCTTCCGATAATTTGGACGTCCGGATTCCAAGAAGTCTGATAGGTTCCCCGCTCCACAATTCGCGGAACAGTTCGATAGATGCCTGATAAATATCCTGATCCTGGTTCGTCTGTCTCTCCATCTGTTTCTGATGAGACACCTGATTAAAAGTGTGATACTTAATTTCTACGCTCACCATTCCGGCTTTTTGTCCGGCTTTTCTCAACCGTCGTCCCACACTTACAGCCAGATCTTTCAATACCGGCAATGCCTCTGCTTCTGTTATCAGATCTTTGGGAAGTGTCGTGGAATTGCCGACTCCTTTTGCCTCTGCACGGACACTTTCCACTTCCGAATCATCCAGCCCGTTGGCAAATTCCCATAGCTTTCTTCCATGGCTTTTCAAATGCAGTTCCAAAATTTCCGGATCTGTATTCGCCAGATCTCCGATCGTATAGATTTCAAGCTTCTTCATTGTCTCTACACTTGAACGGCCTGCCATGAATAATTCTCCGATCGGCAGCGGCCACATTTTCGCCGGGACTTCTTCTGGAAATAAGGTATGCACTTTATTTGGTTTTTCAAAGTCAGATGCCATCTTTGCCAGGACTTTTCTGGAAGATATCCCCACATTCACCGTGAATCCGAACCTTTTATACACCTCATCTTTGATTTCAGACGCACCTTCCACCGGAGATGTGAACCGATCCGCAATCTCTGTAAAATCCATATAACATTCATCCACACTGACCTGTTCTATATGTGTCGTGTAAGTACGTAAAAATTCCATCAGCTTTCTGCTATATTCACGGTACATCTGATGATCCGGCAGATAGGTCTTAAGATTCGGACACTTACGAAAGGCATTCGCAACAGGTTCCCCCGTACGAATGCCATATTTTTTTGCCGAAATGGATTTGGCCAGTACGATACCGTGGCGGGACTTCTGGTCTCCGCCAATGATCGCAGGTATCGTCCGGATATCCACCCCGGCTCCGTTTTTCAATTGTTCTACTGCTGTCCAGCTAAGATATGCTGAATTGACATCTATGTGAAATATTATTCGCACACGCTCTGACTCCTTGCCACAAGCTTACCGTCTTCTACGTCTATGATGATCGTATCCTGTGCTCCAACGTCACCTTGCAGCATCAGTTTTGCTGCCAGTGTATCGACATGTTTCTGGAGGAATCTCTTCAGTGGTCTTGCACCATAGTTCGGATCGTATCCTCCGTCTACGACATATTTCTTCGCATCTTCGGTCAGGAAGATTGAAATCTCACGATCAGCCAGACGTTTGTTGACATCAGCTACTAATAAGTCATTAATGTCATAAATATTGTCTTTCGTCAATGGTTTGAACATGATCGTCTCATCCAGACGGTTCAGGAACTCTGGTCTGAAGTGTGCTCTTAAGTCTTCCATTACCGCATTCTGGCTCTCCTGGCTGATGTTGCCATTTTCGTCCATACCATCCAGCAGATACTGAGATCCAATATTGGATGTCATGATCAGGATCGTATTCTTAAAGTCCACGGTACGTCCCTGTGAATCGGTGATACGTCCGTCATCTAATACCTGTAACAAGATATTGAATACATCCGGATGTGCCTTTTCTACCTCATCAAACAGTACAACCGAATAAGGTCTTCTTCTGACTGCCTCGGTAAGCTGACCGCCTTCATCGTATCCGACATATCCCGGAGGCGCTCCGATCAGACGTGACACAGAATATTTCTCCATGTACTCACTCATATCAATACGTACCATGTTGTTCTCATCGTCGAACAGATTCTCTGCCAGTGCTTTGGCAAGCTCTGTCTTACCTACACCGGTAGGTCCAAGGAACAGGAACGAACCGATTGGTTTGGTCGGGTCTTTGATTCCTGCTTTGGAACGGATGATGGCTTCTGTTACCAGTTCTACCGCTTCATCCTGTCCGATGACTCTCTTATGCAGTTCATCACCTAAATGTAAAGTCTTGCTTCGTTCGCTTTCATTTAACTTGGCAACCGGAATTCCTGTCCAGCGGGATACGATTCTTCCGATCTCTTCGTCATTGACACTTTCGTGTACGAGAGACAGATCTTCGTCTTTTACCTTTGCTTCTTCCTCTTCTAACTGTTTCTGAAGCTGTGGCAGTTTGCCATACTGAAGTTCTGCTGCCTTCTCCAGATCATAGGAATGCTGTGCTCTTTCGATGTCTTTATTGACCTGCTCAATCTCTTCACGTAGTTTCTGTACACGTTCGACACCGACTTTTTCATTGTCCCACTGTGCTTTCTTACCGGCAAATTCATCTCTAAGCTCTGCCAGTTCCTGCTGTAAGTGTTCCAGACGTTCTTTACTTAACCGGTCATCTTCTTTCTTAAGAGCCGTCTCTTCAATCTCCATCTGCATGATCTTACGGTTCAGCTCATCCATCTCTGCCGGCATAGAATCCAGTTCTGTCTTAACCAATGCACACGCCTCATCTACAAGGTCGATAGCCTTATCCGGAAGGAAACGGTCGGAAATGTAACGGTCAGATAATCTTGCGGCTGCTACCAGGGCACCATCTGTGATCTTCACACCATGGAATACTTCATAACGCTCTTTCAATCCACGAAGGATAGAAATGGTATCTTCAACGGTGGGTTCTTCTACCATAACCGGTTGGAAACGTCTCTCAAGTGCGGCATCCTTTTCAATATACTGACGGTATTCATCCAGTGTCGTTGCACCGATACAGTGGAGTTCACCTCTTGCCAGCATAGGTTTTAACATATTACCGGCATCCATGGCTCCGTCTGTCTTACCTGCTCCGACAATGGTGTGTAACTCATCGATGAACAGAATGATCCTTCCGTCACTGTTCTTGACTTCTTCGAGTACTGCTTTCAGACGTTCCTCGAATTCACCACGATATTTGGCACCTGCTACCAGAGCACCCATATCCAAGGAGAAGATTGTCTTCTCTTTCAGTCCTTCCGGTACATCACCGCGTACAATACGCTGTGCAAGACCTTCTACAACTGCTGTCTTACCTACACCAGGTTCACCAATCAGGACCGGGTTGTTCTTCGTCTTACGGGAAAGGATTCTGACCACATTACGGATCTCGGAATCACGTCCGATAACCGGATCCATCTTCTGTTCTCTTGCTCTTTCTACCAGATCGGTACCATATTTGTTCAATGTATCATAGGTATCTTCCGGGTTATCGCTGGTCACTCTCTGATTACCTCTGACGGTTGATAATGCCTGTAAAAATCCTTCTTTCGAAATTCCCACTTCACGGAAAAGTGCCTTCATATCTTTACTTGCATATTTCATCATTGCCAGGAAAAGATGTTCTACAGATACATATTCATCTCCCATAGCTTTTGCTTCGTCTTCACCGTGTACCAGTGCATTGTTCAGATCCTGTCCGACATACTGCTGTCCGCCCTGGACTTTCGGACGTTTCTGAATGGCTTCTTCTACTCTGTTAATGATGAGGTTCTTATCAAGCCCCATCTTTTCCATCAGTTTCGCGATCAGGCTATCATCCTGTGTCAGCAACGCATAGAGCAGATGCTCCTGTGCAATCTCTTGGTTGCCATAGTCCATTGCAATACGTTCACAGTTCTGAACAGCCTGCAGTGATTTCTGTGTAAATTTATTTATATTCATATAGACAACCTCCTTTTCACTCTTGTTCTATTTGCAATATAACATTACATCGTTTTATTAGCACTGTCAACCCTCGAGTGCTAATTTTGTTGTATTTTTTTGCCACAGAAGGATTGCTCCCACCGTGGCAACGGTTCTTACCTTATTTAATTATCCCTCAATGGAAATATAATTTTTCTTTTCTTCCACTGGTTTTGCTTCCTCTTTCGGAACACTGAAGGAGAGGATTCCGTTCTCGTATTTCGGATGTACATCCTCTACGGTTACGTGTTTTCCTACATAGAAGCTTCTGCTCATGCTGCCTGCATAACGCTCTTTTCTGATGTAGTTACCTTTCTTGTCTTCCTCATCTTTGTCCAGTCCTTTGGCTGCGCTGATGGTAAGCACTCCATCATTCAGCTCCATCTGAATCTCATCTTTCTTAAATCCCGGAAGATCCATATCTACTTCATAACCTTTCTCGGTTTCTTTTACATCTGTCTTCATTAAATTCTTTGCATGTTTTCCATACAGTTCTTTGTCTACATCCGGAAATGCAGGTAATCTGAAATCGTTCATAAAATCATCAAATAAATTTTCTCCAAAAATACTAGGCATCATCATAAGTCATTTCTCCTTCCAAATGTTTAAAATGTATTGTTAGCATCATCGGATAATTCCTGGATGTTGTTTGCTGGAACTTCTGGAGTTTCGATTCGGAATCATATCTTTGATTCTTTATCTTTCTTCCTTTGTTCTATTTGTACTATAACATACTTTGTTAGCACTGTCTAGAGGCGAGTGCTAATTTTTTGATTTTTTTTTGCAAAACTTTTCAATGTTATACTCCAAAATGTAACATTTACGCTCGCAAATACTGCATCTATAAAATAATAATTTTTCTGTTGAGAAATTTAATGTCTAAAAAACTATGGAATCAGAAATAATCATGTTCAAAAAATGTTACTCCAACTAGTAAATTTTACAGATGCACAACTCCGTGGTATCTGGAACTGTCTACAAACTACCTACAATGAATTACTCAGCAAATCCTATCAAAAAAAAGGAAAAAAGCCTACCATTATCCGTAGAATACTCCACAGATAATAGTAGGCTTGACTCACTCATTAACAGTTACCTGCATTACCGTTACAGCCATGCTTATCTTCACCACAATGATGTTCTCCGCAGGAATGCTCGTGTTCATGATGGGTGCAATGCACTTCCGGATTATAGTTCAGGTTTCCGGCTATATAATTTTCTGTCTACAAAATTTCCTTTTCTTTTTGACATTATATTGCCGATAACAAGCTTAAGCTGCTTTTTGCCGTCACTCAGCCATTTATCAACTCTATTCTTATTCGTAAGGTCAAATACCGGTGTCCATGTATCCGGCATAATCACACTATAGTAGGCATCAAAGTTCTGCCCATTATGAGCCATAATCTTCTTCGCCATACTGCCAGCCTCACCTGTCGTTGCTCCATAGCTGGTAAGGAAAAATGTATATCCACAATTTTCAATTCTGAGCTTTCCCAGATATTCTGCAACAATCCGTGGAAGACGCCAGAAATAAGTCGGTACCACCATTCCAAATATTTTTTCATTGGAGAAACAATACTTATCCTCACAGATGCAGTCTACGATAGACATACATTTTTCATCTGTTTTCTCCGCAATCTGTTCTGCAATATATTTCCCGTTTCCTGTTGCACTGAAATACAAAATCATTTTCTGTGAGCCTCCCTTTCGACACTGCCAAGCAAAAAGCAAACCGCCTGTAATGCTTCCTCTTTGCTTAATTGCTCCTTCGCCAAAAACATTTTTCCATATCCATGTCTTTCATAATTGCAATCCAGCAATAATCCATCAGATCATAAATGTCATCAAAATAATCATAAAATGTTGACCTTGGATATGTCCTTTAACCGTGCAGGATCATGGCATTAATCGAAAAAGCCCAAAAGACTATACATTCAAATTATGACGAAAAAGATCAAAATCATACTGTAGGATCCGCCATACTATGTGAAAGTGGGAACATCTATGTCGGTGTTAATGACAGGAAACCAGGAAAAATCAAAGCAAAATATCTGCTGCCTTTTGCTTATAATACGGAAAATTAGAAGCAATTATACGATATTAATACGTTTTCCCACCAATACCGCCGCAACCGGCATCACCACTACACAGGCGATCGCACCAAATATCATTGATACACAATTCTGGAACAATATTTTCGAATTTAATAATGTTTCCAGTGTATAATCCTGCATCTTCAGATAAGAAAATAATAATAGTGATTCTCCAAGATACGCAAATAACAATGTATTCACCGTTGTCCCGATTACTTCTCTTCCGATCTGCATTCCACTTTCTACAAGTTCTGTCAGTTTCATCTCCGGTTTGTGAATACTGACCTCGTAAACGGAAGTGGTAACCGTAAGCGCCATATCTAACACAGCACCTAACGTGCTGAGTATGATCACAGCTGTCGCAACATTTCTCATATTAATATCCAGATTCATATTGTAATATAATACATCATCTTCCGCAGCCTGTATTTCATTCAGTCCTCCTGCCTCACTTCTCCACACCACCATATAGATAAAGAAGAACAAGACCGCCATTGTAATCAATACGGCTGTAAATGCACTCTTCGTCTTTTCATTGGTACCATTTTGATAAAATAATGTGACACATGAAATGATGATTCCTACTCCGACCGTAACCAGAAGTACCGGTGCTCCCGCTGCCATCAGCCAGATAGCCAGGCTAAGCAGCAGCATATTTCCAACCAGTGATATCAATGATATCACACCTCTGTCCCCGCCAATAATCATGATCAAAAATAACAGGATGAATCCCAGTATCATCAACATATCTTCTTCACCTTTCTTATCGTTAATTTCATTATCACAGATGTGATCAGGATAGATACTGGTATTGCCAGTACAATTCCAATACTCTCTATGAAGAATCTGCATAATTCACACGGAATATGTAATTTGATGATCGTCATAAACCGGACACTGTTATTCATCCTGATCACACACATCGGAATCAGGCCACAGCCAAACACGAATAACAATACATTGATCATCGTTCCCATAATATCATATCCAATCTCTCTTCCGGACCGGAATAACTCCCGGAATGTAACTTCTGGCCGCTTCGTAACAATTTCACTCAAAGCTGCCGCAATTGCCACTGCAACATCCATGATTGCTCCAAGTCCGGATAACAGGATCTCCGCATGAAAAATCTCATCCGGATTATCAATGCTTCCCAAATATTCCATCGTAGAATAATCCAGTTCTGCGGTATGACTGATCACTACCTCAAATATTCCCATGATCATTGCCAGTATACATAGTGTTGACAATAAGGCCGCCCATGTTTTCCTGTGAAGTCCATTTAATCCGATCAATGTAGCAATTGCAAAGAAGAGTACCATTTTATTACAGATTGCTACAACATCCGCATCATCACCGCTTTTTAAAAATCCTACTGAAAATATCACAATATTGATTCCAACCGTTATAATCGTGAGCACGCCTTTCTTTCCTGCGATTGTCATCAGTGCAAATATTAAAAGTCCAAGCAAAACAACAAGTTCTGTATCTCTTTTTACGCTCTGTATACTGGATCCCACATTACTTTCAGACCCGTTCAGCAATACTTTATCCCCTTTGTGATATTTCTGTTTTAACATTCCTGTATAGGTATATTCGTTAGAAAAATCAACGATTTTCCCCTTATTCGTTCCATTTAATATCACACCCCGGATTTTTTGCTTATATTTGATTTCCTGTGTTCCGCGGGTGCTTTTATTCTCTCCTGCTATGCTTGTCTCTACTTTTGTAAGTTTTGCAATTGGTGTCTGATACAGCCATGCATCATTCATGACAAATATAACTGCAATCAGATATATCAGACCAAATACTCCATATAATTTTGCTCTTTTGCTTTTCTTTACATATTCCGTTATCTTCGTTGCAACCTGTTTCATTCTTATCATCTTTTCATTTTTTATTTTACCTGCATCTCTGAATTCACAAGGTGACAGTATAATGTATCGTCTCCAGGTTCCTTATACGTTTTAAATGTTCCCTTTACCTCTATCTCTGTCTCATCTTTGGGATATTCATCCGAATATACATGTAACACATCTCCCTAGACAAACTCCAGTCCCTGTGAACAGCAGGCCAGTGCATCTTTTATAATGCTATAATGATAGTATGTTCCAGTTTTTTCGTTTTGTCCAGTATAATATAAGCCATCGATGCAAAGTGTCTTTCCAATATATTTATCTGGTTCTACCATCAGCTGATAAAAAGCAGCATAGACCATATCTTTATTCATATTTGTAAGGTCATAATCAACATCACTGCCTGGTGTCTGTTGCCCTCCCTGTCCCTTCGATTCCTGGCTTTTCTCTTCCTGCTGTTTTTTCGTTTCTTTACGTTTTGTATTCTGAGTTTCTTTTTTTTCTGTCTTTTCCTTTACGATTTTATCCACGGAAGAGCCTGTAGTAATCTTCTTGCTTTCTTTTTTTACACATCCAGCTATATTTATCATACAAAAGAGCATACAAACGCCAAGAATAATCCATTTTTTTCTTCTCATATCATCTTCTCCCCATCATCCGTCCTGCTACACAACTGATAAAGAATGCTGCCATATCTGCAGCCACGATAGTCGAGCCAACCGGTGTTCCGGCAAGTATGGATAACAAAATTCCTATAACCGCACAGATAACGGACAATATCACCGAGCACAAAGTTACACAAAAAAAGTCTTAAACACACGCACAGACAGGACAGTCTTCTCCTGTGCATTTATGATTTTCTTCTTTGACAATATAGAAAAGAGAAGCCAATGTCACGAATATAAAGATGATGCTAAACCATGCTGCAAGATGTTTTCTTTTTTCCGTAGTCATATCCTTCTCCTTTCTCATTAACGTTCTTATTTTGGTTTAAGTGTTTTTTCTACACTCATTACAGATTCCATAGAAGACAGTACGTTTGGGATCTAATTGAAAATCATGATGTTCTGTCATGTGTCTGCTCAGGCATTCAATCTCATCACATTGAATATGAATCAGTTTTCCACATTTTTCACACTTGCAATGATAGCAGCTCTCATAATCAGATGTCTCACTCTCTCCTATGTACTCAAAGCAGGCACTGTTTGTACCTTCTACCACATATTTCTCAACCAAACCATCTTTTACCATCTTTTCCAGCTGCCGGTATATTGTTGTCGTTCCGACTGCAATTTCACGGTCTTTGAAGTATTCTCTGATTTCCTGTACAGTAACATGCTGTCCCTGCACGGATTGCAGAAAAGTATGTTACTCAGTCATCTGTTTTATCTTATATCTGGCTTTTGCCATTTTGACCTCTCCTTTTCAATTTGGAAATCATTTTTAAATTATCTTCATTAGCCCCGGATACTTTTCTGTCCCCACAGATCTATCTGCACTCCATAATAACCGCTTCACATCTGCCATATCCAAGCTGTGAACTGTTCAGA
>OLNQ01001466.1_pt1 | contig 22584 bp, 19 predicted proteins | sample 1672821 | NCBI WGS metagenome assembly OLNQ01 (sample SAMEA3136727, study PRJEB25190) | human gut metagenome | biome: human gut; feature: human-associated habitat; material: faeces | place: Austria | collected 2013 | reverse complement strand
TTCAGAACTTTTATAAAGTTCTGAAAACTTGCTCAGCGGGGAGAAAAGACTTTTTCGACACGCTGAGAGGGACCGTTTTGAAACGGTCCCTCTTTTGAAAAATTGCGGTGTTGCTTTCGCTGGATCACATCTTTGCCAATGCCTGATCGAAGTCGTTCAGCAGATCGTCGGTATCCTCCAGACCGGAAGAAAGCCGGATCTGGCCCATGGTGATGCCGATGGCCGCCAGCTCGTCGGGGCTGAGATCCCGGTGAGACGCTCTGGGTGGATAGGTCAGCGTGGTGCCGACACCGGCCAGAGTGGGTACGAAGCGTACTAGCTGCAAGTTGCTGATGAGCTTGTCGATCTCCTTCTGACCGCCCTTGAAGTTTACGCAGAGCATACCGCCGTAGCCGTTGCCCTCGAACTGCTTATCGGCCAGCGCCTTGCTGGGGGAGGATTCCAGACCGGGGTAGTAGACCTTTTCCACCTTGGGATGGCTCTCGAAGAACTTGGCCAGTGCCAGACCGTTTTCAGCCATCTTCTTTACCCGCAGGGGCAGCGTCCGCAGGCTCCGGGCCAGCAGCCAGGATTCCGTGGCGCCCAGATTCGCACCGTAGAGACCCAGGTAGAAGCTCAGAGACTTGATGATCTCCTCGGAGCCGACCACCGCGCCGCCTACCAGATCATCGTGACCGCCCAGATACTTGGTGGCGCTGTAAATCACCAGATCCGCGCCGTACTTGATGGGCTTGGCAATGATCGAAGTGGCAAAGGTGTTGTCGATAAACAGCTTGGCGCCGTTGGCGTGAGCCACGTCCGCCAGATGCTGGATGTCCGGTACGCTCATCAGGGGGTTAGCGATGGTCTCGCCGTATACCAGCTTGGTGTTGGGACGGATATAGTCCGCCACATCCTGCGTGTTGAAGTCGATGAAGGTGGTCTCCACGCCCCAGCGCTTCAGCTCATACTTCAGGTAGTAGAACGCCTCGCCGTAGATGATGGGGGAGGCCACGATGTGATCGCCGGGCTTCACCGTTGCCAGAATGGAGGTCGTAATGGCTGCCATGCCGGAAGAGAACACCAGACCCTTTTCGGCCCCGTCACCGGCGGCCAAGATCTGAGAGGTGGCGTCGGCGTTGGGATTGCCCAGCCGGAAGTAAGCATAGCCGGGAGCGCCCTCGTCGCAGATCTTGTCGATGGGATCAATGGAGTCGAAGATGTAGGCAGAGGACAGGTAGATGGGGAAGGTCTCCGGCACAGTCAGAGCCTTGTTCAGCTCATAGCACAGCTCGCCGTTGCCGGTATGGACATATTTGGTCGCGTCGCCTTTTTCAATGGACATAGAAATTCCTCCTTACGCGCTTTGCGCGTTCCATTCCAATACGGTATAAAGCTCAGAAACAGTTTGCTCAGGTCTCCGTGCGGCCCTTGCCCTTCCAGGCAATGAGACCCACGATGAAGCCCACGATGGCGGGAACGATCCAGCCGAAGCCCAGACCATAGAGAGGGATGTGATTCAGAACGGGGTCCAGGAAGCCGAAGCCATACTCGTGGGGCAGATCCAGAACGGCGTAGATCACCGTGAAGTACACAGCGCCCTTGAACGCGCCGTCATTGGGGATCTTCTTCTCAAAGATGCCCAGAATGGTCATCACCAGCGTGATGGGATAGAAGAAGGAGAACCAGGGGGAGGTCAGGCTCACGATGGTATCCAGACCGAAGCTGGCAACGATGGTGGTGACGATAGGGACGATCATGACCAGAACCTTATAGGAGAGCTTGCCGTGGGTGGCGGTCTCATAGAAGTCTGCCACTGCGGTGATCTGGCTGATGGCGGTGGTGAGGCAGGCCAGCACCACGGACAGGCACAGGCCGTAAATCGCGATCTGGCCGCCGCTGGAGCGGATGATCGCCAGCAGGAGGTTGGCGTTGCTGATGCTGTCGGGCGTGTACTCGGTGCTGACGCAGGCGCCCATATACAGCAGGCCGCCATAGACGACAGCCAGGCAGACGGCGGCGATCAGGCAGGCCCGGACATGGGCCTTGCGGAAGGCTTCACCCTCGTAGCCCTTGCGCTTGATGCTGTCAAAGAACACGCCGGCAGCCAGAAAGGACACCAGAACGTCGCCGGTGCTGTAACCGCCCAGGAAGCTGTTGACAAAGGCGTTATCCACGGAGGCGGCGCCGGGAGTACCGATGGGGCTGACAGCGCCCTTGACTACCAGAATGAACAGGATGATGGTCATAATGGGGGTCAGGATCTTGCCGACCTTATCCAGTGCGGTGCCGCGATCCTTGGCGAACAGGAACGCGATCACGAAGTAGAGAATGACGAAAACCAGATAGGGCGCGCCGGACCAGATGCCCTGAAGGCCCATCTCAATGCCGACGGCTGCGGTTCTGGGGATGGACACGCAGCAGCAGAGGATCATGATGGCGCCGATCATGACGGTGTAGAACTTCTTGTTCACATGGTCGGAGATTTTCTGGACAGAGCCGCACATACCCAGCACGATGATAGCCAGAATGGGCAGGCCCACGCCGGAGGCCAGCATACCGATCATGCCGCTGAGCCAGTTGCTGCCGCTTTGCAGGCCCAGCATCGGCGGGAAGATCAGGTTGCCCGCGCCGAAGTAGGAGGCGAAGAACGCCAGACCGACGAACAATACGTCGGTAAATTTGATTTTTTTCTCTTGCATAAAGTAAGTTCCTCCCTATTTCTCTATTTTGCACACCGAAAAACTGAGAACCGCTTGCTGTTTTCTATGATAGCCGCAAAGGTCGGATTTGTCCAATAAACCAATGTTATAAACTGCAATTACTTTTGTGTATATCGCCCCATAATCGTGCGTTTTTCAAAAAAATGCTGTTTTGTGCCGCAAAAAAGTTTATTTTTATTAAAGTAAACCTTTTTGGTATGATTTTAGTTGCGCATTTTGAATCTCTTGTGCTATAATACGAGAGATCCATCGAAAAATGAGGAAAGGCGGCACTTGGTATGACACTGCTCCAGTTGAAGTATATTTCCACGGTGGCAAAATGCGGCTCCTTTAGCAAAGCCGCTCAGGTCCTGTACGTCTCCCAGCCCGGCATCAGCAAAATGGTCTGTGCGCTGGAGGAGGAGCTGGGGATCACGATTTTTGTCCGCTCTGCCGCCGGGATCACCCTGACCGCCGAGGGCCGGGAGCTTCTGAACATGGGAGAGCGGCTTTTGACGGATGCCGAGCATATTTCCCAGCACTTTTCACAGGATCTGAGCAAGACCCACGAGACCCTCAGCGTCAGCAGTCAGCATTACTGCTTCGCCATCGATGCAATGATGGCCTATCAGAATACCTATCAAAAGGAATCCTATACCTATAAATTTCTGGTAGGGCAGGGCCCGGAGGTCATCCAGCAGGTCGTGGACAAAACCACGGAGCTGGGCGTATTGTTCATCAGCAGCCGCAGCCGAAAGCACATGAACCGTGTCTTTGGCGACAACAACCTGGAATTTCACCCGCTTTTTGACAGCAAGCCCTATGTGTTTATCCATAAGTCCCATCCTTTGGCCTCCAAGGAAGTCCTGACGATCGAGGAGCTGCACCCGTATCCCTGCATCATGTACGAGCTGGACTCCGACGCACCCTCCGTTTTGCAGGAGGAGATGCTGGTGCCGGACTTTTATCCCCAGAAGGTCACCATTGTCAACGGACTCTATCAAAGCCTGATGGTCATGCAGCAGTGTCAGGGCTATGATCTGGGTACCGGCTTCATCTCCGAAAGCAATGGGGCGCAGGGGGTGATCAAGCGTCCCATCAAGGGCTTTGACGATCCCATCACCATCGGCTGGGTCTGCCAGAAGGCCCATACGCTGTCGCAGCCCGCGGAACGCTTTATCCAGCTTCTGCAAAAATACGGACGGGACCTTCCCGAAGCCTGAACAAGAATATCCGAATGTTATTGCCAGCGATAACATTCGGATATTTCCGTTTCCATGGGTGTTTGTGCTATGCTCAATGCAACCAAGTAAGTTAGTAGGCATTCATTTGCGCAGTCACACAACCGACGGGAGGTATTTTAAATGAGCCAGTTAGTTTTGAAGCACCCTGATTTGAAGCATGAAGATCTGAAATTCAACACGGTAGAGGTCCACGCCGGCGAGCCGCGGGATATGTACGGTGCCCTGATCCCGCCCATTTATCAGACGTCCACATTCTATTTTGATTCCACGGACGATGCGGTGAAGGCCTGCGATGACTACGCCGAGAGCTTTGCATACAGCCGGATCACCAATCCCTCCGTGGATTATCTGGAGCAGAAGCTGGCGGCGCTGGAGCACGGCAAGGGGGCCGTGGCCTATGCGTCCGGCATGGGCGCTGTCTCCGGCGCGATTTTCGCGCTGCTGAAAAGTGGCGACCACGCCATTTTCACCAAGGCCAAGTATTCCGGCACGGAGGACGTGACCAGCGACTGGCTGCCCCGCTTCGGGATCGCCCACGATACCTTTGACGCCGCCGATCTCAGCCAGCTGGAAAGCCTGATCAAGCCCAACACCAAGCTGATCTATGTGGAGTCTCCCGCTAACCCCACCATGGTGCTGGTGGATATTGCCGCCGTGGTGGAGATCGCCCATAAGCACGGCATCAAGGTCTTTATCGACAACACCTTTGCCACGCCCTACAACACCACCCCGCTGGATCTGGGCGTGGACGCAGTCATTCACAGCCTCACTAAGTACATCGGCGGCCACGGCGATCTGCTGGGCGGCGCGGTGATCTCCAACGATGAGCAGTTCCTGCGGGAGTGCCGTCTGGGTACCCTCATGCACTTTGGCTCCGTCATGGCGCCCTTCACCGCGTTTCTGGTGTGCCGCGGTCTCAAGACGCTGGGCGTCCGCATGAAGCAGTACAATGAAAGCGCTCTGAAGATCGCCAAGTGGCTGGAGGCCAATCCGAAGATCGAAACGGTCCGCTATCCCTTCCTGGAATCCAATCCCCAGTACGCCATTGCCAAGGAGCAGATGAAGGGCGGAGGCGGCATGATCTCCTTTGACGTGGCCGGCGGTCTGGAGGCCGGTAAGAAGTTCATCAACAGCCTGAAGCTCTGCACGCTGGCCGTCTCTCTGGGCGATACGGAAACGCTGGTGGAGCAGGCTACCGCCATGACCCACACCATGATCCCCAAGGAGATCCGGGAGGCCGCCGGCATTACCGACGGCATGATCCGGATGTCCGTTGGTCTGGAGGATCCGGATGACATCATCGCCGATCTGAAGCAGGCGCTGGGCGACTGACGGCCCGGAAGCCCCAAACCGGCAGACGCGAGGCCATCCAAAGGACCATCCCAAAAAACACCGGAGAGGAAGCAATTTCCTCTCCGGTGTTCTACTCTTCCTCCGGGGCCAGCAGCATTTTCTTAAAGGCTTTCATGGCAACGCTTTGGAGGCGGGATGTATCCTCGATCAGGTTGACGAACCGTTCCGGGATCGGCTCCGCAAGGCGGATCTGGAACACCGTCCCGGCGGCAAGGGCGGAAGCGGCCATGGACTCCGGGTAGAAACCGACGCCCAGATTGCTCTGCACCATCGCGAGGACCTGATCCATGGTGCCGGCTTCCATTTCCACATGAAAAGCCAGATTATGCTTTAAGAACAGCTGTTGATAAAAGGTATATGTACTGGTCCCTCTGCTCATGCACACAAAGGGGAGATTTTCCAGATCCCGCAGGCTCCGCGTTTCTGCGGCCAGATCATGAAAATCCGAACCGCAGATCAGAATCTCCCGGAAGGAGACCAGCGCGGTTTCCTGCAGGGACTTTCTCACCGGACAGGGCGTGGTGACCGCCGCGCAGTCCACCTGTCCCCGCAGCAGCCCTTCCATGGCGCGGGGGGTGGAATCGTTGGTGATCCGCAGGTGGATCCCCGGATTCCGCCGGTGAAACGCGTCAAGGCGGTCCAGAAGGGTCAGATGGAGCGCGGCTTCGCTGGCGGCAATGGAAATGCTGCCGGTCCGCAGGCTGCAATCCGCCCGGAGTTCACTTTCGCCAAGGCGCAGCTGTTCAAAGGCCACAGCAGCACGATTGTAAAGCCGTTGGCCTTCCGGGGTCAGGGAGACGCCGTGGTTGGTGCGGACAAACAGCTTGCAGCCCAGATCCTGTTCCAGATTGTTCATGCAGCGGGTAATGTTGGGCTGGTTGTTGCCCAAAGCCTCGGCGGCCTTGGTAAAGCTTTTGTGTTGGGCAACATAGTAAAAAATGCGGTAATAATCGTAGGGAACAGCCACTTTTTTCGCCTCCGTGCCATATCATTCAGATATGTCCAACATATCAAATATACTTTTTACATCTTTCTGTTAGAACAGTATAATACGGGCGTTCTTAGAAGACAAGTCCTTTAACGGTCACGCCGGAAAATGGGACGCGGTCAGGGCAGACCGCAGCGCCTGTATTCCGGTGTGGAAAGGAGACCGGCTATCAGCATGAAAAGCAAAAAGAAATTTATGATCCTATGGGTCCTGCTCATCGCGGTCCTGTTCGCGGGCAGTCTGTTGACGGCGCCGCCGGGAAAAGCGGAGACCATTCAGGCCGCCATGCGGGACGCGGTTCTGCATGAGGAAAATCAGATCAGCCTGTTCGGCTGGAAAAACGTCAATCCGGGACTGATCTCCGCCATGACGGTATCCGCTATCCTGCTGATAGCGGCGGCGTGTATCCGCGTGTTTGTCATCCCGAAATTCAAGCTGGTGCCGGGACGGTTCCAGCTGCTGCTGGAGCAGGCCGTAAGCCTGTTTGACGGCATGGCCAAAACCAGCAGTCCTCAGCGAAACGGATTTCTGGGAGCCTACATCTTCGGCGCGGGCGCGTATATCTTCGTGGGGACGCTGTTTGAACTGCTTGGCTTGCAGGCTGTCACCACCACGGGCCGCTCCGTGACCCTTCCCGCGCCGCTGTCGGACGTAAACGGTGCCATCGCCCTTGGCTGCTTATCCTATCTTGTGATCCTCTCCGGCGGGATCGCGGGCAACGGTCTGAAGGGCGTGGGCAGCACATTGAAGGAATTCTCGCTGCCTATTTCCATGAGCTTCCGTCTGTTCGGCGCGCTGCTCAGCGGCCTGCTGGTAACGGAGCTGGTCTATTACTATGTGCAGCTGAGTTACGTACTGCCGGTGCTGGTGGGCGTTCTGTTCACCCTGCTTCACGCGTTGATCCAGGCCTATGTTCTGACCATGCTCACCGCGTTGTTCTACGGCGAGGTGTCGGAGCGTCCCGAACCGGCGTCCGGGCGGGCATGACCGTCCCAATCATTTATGGATCGAATCATTTTGGAGGTAATCAATATGAAACTGCTTAAGAAAAAGGTCCCCGCGCTGTTCCTGATCCTGCTGGTGGTGCTGTCCCTGACGGTCCCCGCACTGGCCGCGTCTTCCACGGATACCGCTGCCGCACCCGCTACGGCGGAAACCGCCCAGACCCAGAGCGACGCCACGGGGTCCAAGTCCATCGCCGCGGGCATCGCCATCGGCCTTGCCGCCGCAGGCGGCGCTGTGGCCATGGGCGTTGCCGTCAGCAAGTCTGCGGAGGGGATCGCCCGTCAGCCGGAGGCGGAGGGCAAGATCCGTACCACGCTGATGCTGGGACTGGTCTTTATCGAAACCGCTATCATTTATGCGCTGCTGGTCGTCATTCTGATCATCTTCGTCCTATAAGTAAGGCAGGTGGGAAACCGTGAATATCCCGTTGAATATTGATTGGCAGCAAATTTTACTGCACCTGCTGAATTTTGTGATTCTGGCAGGCGGGCTGTATCTGCTGCTCTACAAGCCCGTCAAGACGTTTATGGAGAAGCGGCAGCAATACTATCAGGAGCAGGACGCGAAAGCGGCAAAGACGCTGGCAGACGCGGAGAAAACGGCGGCAGAGGTCCGTCAGCAGTTGAAAAATGCCGACGCCGACGCTGCGGCAAAGCTTGCCGCCGCCCAGAAGTCGGCGGACGCCGCCATGCAGCGGCAGCTGTCCGACGCACGGGCACAGGCGGAGCAAATTCTGGCGGACGCCCATGCCGCCGCCCAGCGGGAGCATGACAAGCTGCTGTCCGACGCGCAGAAGGAGCTGAAGGATCTGGCAGTGACAGCCACGGAAAAGCTGGTGCTGCAATCCGACGGCGATGCGTTCGATCAGTTTTTGGACGCGGCGGAGAGGGGGGAGTCCCATGCGTGAAACGGTACTGGAAGCGGTCCTGCGCAGCGCGGACGCCCCCAGTGAGGTGCAGCGGAACCGTTTTGCGGCCTTTTTGAAAAAGCAGTACGGACAGGAGGTTCCCCTCCGTTGGGAACAGGACCCCGCGCTGGAAAAGGGCTTTCGGATGGAAGTGGGCGCCGACCTGTATGACTGGAGTCTGGAGGGCCGTCTGCGGCAGTTCCGGGAGCGGCTGGAGCAGCTGAACCCCGCCGGGGTCTCCGTGATCCCGTTGATGCGGGAGGCCGTCCGCAACTGGCAGCCGGATGCCGCGCCGGAGGAGGTCGGCAGCGTTCTGACGGTGGGTGACGAGATCGCCACCGTCAGCGGATTGGAACACGCGGCCTACGGTGAAATTCTGCAATTTTCCTCCGGCGTGAAGGGCATGGTGCAGGATCTGCGGCCGGACCGTGTAGGCTGCATCCTGTTCGGCGGCAGTGAGGCTATTGAATCCGGCAGCATCGTCCGCCGCACAGGTAAGACCGCCGGTATCCCGGTGGGGGACGGCTTTCTGGGCCGGGTGGTGGACGCGCTGGGTATGCCCATTGACGGGCAGGGCGACATTCCGTCAGAGGGCTATCTGCCCATTGAGTCCCCGGCCCCCGGCATCATTGACCGCCAGCCGGTAAACGCGCCTATGGAGACGGGCCTGCTCGCCATCGATTCCATGTTCCCCATTGGCCGGGGACAGCGGGAGCTGATCATCGGCGACCGGCAGACCGGCAAGACCGCCATCGCCCTGGACACCGTTCTGAACCAGAAAGGGAAGGGCGTGGTGTGCATCTATGTCGCCATCGGGCAGAAATCCAGCTCCGTCGCCCAACTGGTAGAGAATCTGAAGCACAAGGGTGCTATGGACTATACCATCGTGGTGAATGCGCCCGCCAGCGCGTCGGCGTCCTTGCAGTACATCGCTCCCTATGCCGGAACAGCGCTGGGCGAGTACTTCATGCGGAAGGGCCGGGACGTTCTGATCGTCTATGACGATCTCTCCAAGCACGCCGTGGCCTACCGGACTCTGAGCCTGCTGCTGGAGCGGTCTCCCGGACGGGAGGCCTACCCCGGCGATGTGTTTTATCTGCACTCCCGTCTGCTGGAGCGTTCCGCCCATCTCTCGGAGGAATTGGGCGGCGGCAGCATGACGGCGCTGCCCATTGTGGAGACCCAGGCCGGCGACGTGTCCGCCTACATCCCCACCAACATCATTTCCATTACCGACGGCCAGATCTTTCTGGAGAGCAGTCTGTTCTTCTCCGGCCAGCGGCCCGCAGTCAACGTGGGATTGTCGGTGTCCCGTGTGGGCGGCGATGCTCAGACCAAGGCCATGAAAAAAGCGGCGGGCGCCCTGCGTCTGGATCTGGCCCAGTACCGGGAGATGGAGGTCTTTACCCAGTTTTCCAGCGATCTGGACGAGACCACCAAGCGGCAGCTGATTTACGGACAGGGCCTGATGCGTCTGCTGCGCCAGCCCCAGAACCACCCCTACCAGCAGCACCAGCAGGTGATTTTGCTGGTGGCGGCGCTGGATCATGTGATGCAGACGGTGCCCCTTGCGCAGATGGACGATTTTCGCACCGGGCTCCTGACCTATATCGAGACCCAGGACCAGGCCCTGTGCCGCCGGATCGATGAGAGCGGTCAGTTAAGTGATGAGGACCGGGAGACGATTCTGAAGCTGTCCAGAGAATTTCTGACGCGGTTCCAGACGGAAGCCGTGGAAAAGAGCGGTGAGTGAGATGGCCAATACCCGTGAGATCAAAAACCGGATTGAAAGCGTACAGCAGACCCGGAAGATCACCAACGCCATGTACCTCATCGCCTCCACCAAGCTGCGGAAGGCACGGAGCGATCTGGCCAACACCCGTCCGTATTTTGACGCCCTGCGGGGCGAGATCAAGCGGGTCTTCCGCACGGCAGGGGATGTAGACAGTCCCTATTTCTACCCGCCGGACAATAACACGCCGCTGGAGGGCACTTATGGGTGTCTGGTCATCACGGCGGACAAGGGCCTTGCAGGGGCCTACAACCAGAACGTCATCAAGGAGGCTGAAAAGCTCCTTGCCCAGCACCCGGACACCAAACTGTATGTAGTGGGGGAGTATGGCCGCCGGTACTTTGACCAGCACAAAATCCCCATTGAGCACAGCTTTCTCTACACCGCCCAGAATCCCACGCTGGACCGGGCGCGGGAGATCAGTGCTCTGCTGCTGGACGGTTTCTTGGCGGGAACGCTGAAGGAGATCTTCGTGGTCTACACCGATATGGAGAGCAGTCTGCTCTCTGAGGCCAAGTCCACCCGGCTGCTGCCTTTCCACCGGATGCAGTTCGCGCCGCCCGCCAAGGAAAAGGCCGTGCAGGAACCATTTGAATTCTATCCGTCCGTGGGGGCGGTGCTGAACAGCATGATCCCCAGCTATGTCTCCGGCTTCCTGTACAGTGCCCTGCTGGACAGCTTCTGCAGCGAGCAGAACGCCCGCATGACCGCTATGGACGCCGCCAACCAGAACGCAGAGGAGCTGTTGAGCGCCTTGCGGCTGCAATACAACCGCGTGCGGCAGGCGGCCATCACCCAGGAGATCACAGAAATTTCCGCAGGCGCGGCGGCACAGCGGGGAACCTTTGGAAGCGAGGGATAACAGTATGAAAATCGGAACGATCACGCAGGTATCCGGCCCTGTGGTAGATGTGGAGTTTGAAGCCGGACATCTGCCTAAGATCAAGGAAGCGCTGTCCGTGGAGCTGAACGGGCAGACCCGCGTGATGGAGGTAGCCCAGCACATGAGCGAGCGGGTTGTCCGCTGCATCATGCTGGTGGGCAGCGAGGGTCTGGCCCGGGGCATGAAGGTAACCGCCCCCGGCAAGACCATCGAGGTCCCGGTAGGGGAGCAGACGCTTGGCCGGATGTTCAACGTGCTGGGCCAGCCCATCGACGGCGGAGAGCCGCTCCCGGCGGAAACACCCCGCAAGAGCATTTACCGGGACCCGCCCTCCTTTGAGGATCAAAGCCCCGCCGTGGAGATTCTGGAGACCGGCATCAAGGTCATCGACCTGCTGGAGCCGTATCCCAAGGGCGGCAAGATCGGCCTGTTCGGCGGCGCCGGCGTGGGTAAGACCGTGCTGATCCAGGAGCTGATCCACAACGTAGCCATGGAGCACAACGGCTATTCCATCTTCACCGGCGTAGGCGAGCGGAGCCGGGAGGGCAATGACCTCTGGCGGGAAATGCGGGAGAGCGGCGTGGCGGATAAGACGGCGCTGGTCTTCGGCCAGATGAACGAATCTCCCGGTGTCCGTATGCGGGTGGCGCTGTCCGGCCTGACCATGGCCGAGCATTTCCGGGACGTGGAGCACAAGGACGTGCTGCTGTTCATCGACAACATTTTCCGGTTTGTGCAGGCAGGCAGCGAGGTTTCCACCCTGCGGGGCCGGATGCCCTCCGCCGTGGGCTATCAGCCTACGCTGGCCAACGAGATGGGCCAGTTACAGGAGCGCATCACTTCCACGAAGGACGGCTCCGTCACCTCGGTACAGGCGGTCTATGTGCCCGCCGACGATTTGACTGACCCCGCCACCGCCACCACCTTTGCCCATCTGGACGCCACCACGGTGCTGAGCCGGAAGATCTCCGAGCAGGGCATTTACCCCGCCGTGGACCCGCTGGAATCCTCCTCCCGGATTTTGGAGGCGGACATTGTGGGTGCGGAGCATTACCGCATCGCCCGGAGGGTGCAGGAGACGCTGCAAAAATATCAGGAATTACAGGACATCATCGCCATCCTCGGCATGGACGAGCTGAGCGACGAGGACCGGCAGACCGTGAACCGCGCCCGCCGCATCCAGCGCTTTCTGGCGCAGCCCACCCATGTAGCGGAAAAATTCACCGGCATCCCCGGCGTGTATGTCCCTTTGAAGGAGACGCTGCGTGGCTTTGCCGCCATCGTGGACGGTGAAATGGACCAGTATCCGGAGGCGGCCTTCTACAATGTGGGTACGCTGGAGGATGTGGTCGCCAAGGCGAAAAAGATCGAGGAGGGTGAGGTCTGATGAGTGCGTTTCATGCACGGATCCTGGCCTCGGACACTCTGTTCTTTGACGGTGACTGCGAATTCATGGTGGTTCCCTGTACGGACGGCGCAATGGGGATCCTCTCCCACCACAGCAATATGATCGCGGCTGTGGTGCCGGGGGAGCTGCGGTTTCAGCCGGTGGGCGGCCCGCTGCGGACAGCGGCCGTTTCCGCCGGACTGGTGAAGGTCGAAGCGGGGGAGGTCATGCTTCTGGTGTCCACGGCAGAACGGCCGGAGGACATTGACGTCAACCGGGCAAGACGGGCGGAGGACGCCGCGAAGGAGGCCCTTCTGCAAAAGAAAAGTATGCAGGAGCACCGGAACGCGGAGGCCCAGCTGGCCCGGGCCATCAGCCGTCTGCGGACCAAAGAACACTGGAACAGCAGACGCTGAGCTATGAGAACACTTGAAGAGGAGTCTTGATCGTGAACCTTCGGAATCATCACGGCCAGATGTCGGAATCCCTGCTGACCGCCTCGTTTATCATTCTCTCCGGCGGCTTGCAGGACGCCTATACCTATCTCTGCCGGGGCAAGGTGTTTGCCAATGCCCAGACGGGCAACATCGTGCTGTGTAGCGCCTATCTGTTTGACGGACAGTGGCGGCACAGCGCCCGGTATCTCGTCCCGGTGCTGTCATTTCTGCTGGGGATCTTCGCGGCGGAGTGCATCCACCGCCATTTCAAGTACACGGAGAAGGTGCACTGGCGGCAGATGATCATTTTAGCGGAGATCGCTTTGCTGTTTGCGGTTGGCTTTCTGCCGCAGGAGGCCAACACCTTCGCCAACGCCGTTGTGTCCTTTGTCTGCGCCATGCAGGTGCAGACCTTCCGCAAGGTCCGGGGCCACGCTTACGCCAGTACCATGTGCATCGGCAATATGCGCAGCGGCACGGAAGCACTGTGCGTCTATTTCCACACCCATGACCGGGAGGTGCTCTGCAAGGCGCTGACCTATTTCGGCGTCATCGGCCTGTTTGCCATAGGCGCGGGACTGGGGGCGCTGTTGTCGGCGCACATGGCCGAACAGGGCATCTGGGTCTCCTGCGCACTGCTGGCCGTCAGCTTCTTCATCATGTTCATCCGGGAAGAAGAAAAGGCGTGAGCGATAGATAGGGCCGGGATCTCAATATACCGCCTCATTCTCCATAAAGCTTCATGCATGAACAGCGCACCGCGAACCTGCACAAATGACAGTGCATGGAGGTTTCGTGCGTCATGTCCGGTTGCCCCGCAGGGGCGAGGAACTGGCACATTTCTTATTCTTCTATGCTTTTGCATAGCAAAAACCCGTCTATCTGGGTTTTTCCGGCAAACAAAACTGCTCCGGCGCTTGTGTGCCGGAGCAGTTTTTTTCACGTTGTCAAAATGGCCGTGCCAAATTCCGCAGTGCCTGTTTTCACGGCAAAAAACCGCCATGGGCAACCCAAGGCGGTCTTTCGCGCGATTTGGAGCATTTTCCCCGCAAAGCAGCTTCCGGAGGGCATTTGCCGGCTGCGGAGTATTTCTCGACAGAGGGAATCTTTCAGCTTGCAAGGAAGGTTTCCGCGATAGTAGGCAGTCGGGCGCCGAAGCCCTCAGCCGCTTCCGCCGGATACCGCCACGAAACAGCATAGGAATCCGCGCCGCCGCCCGCAGCCACAAAGAAAGAAAGGTATTCGCCCTTTTCATTTGTGCCTGTCAGCGGGTCACCGGGGCTGCCGCCCATCAGGTCTTCAAACTCATAGCCGCTGGACTGAGCAAAGGCATCCCGCGCCTCCGTGACCGTCATATCCCCATAGCGGGATACAGACAGCGCCACATCGCTGTTGAAGGCGCTGACCCAGGTGTCCGTCGGGACGCCGCTCTCCGCGGACTGCTCCGGGCTGTCCCAGTCCTCATCGGGAATATAGAGGGAGTACCCATCCCCGACATACAGGGTGGCAGGCAGAGCTTCTTCCTCGCCCTCAACGAAAAAGGTCAAATCGACCTGTTCCGCGCGGGCAGGTGTCTCCGGCTCCGGACTCACAGGCGGTTCATTGGGTTCCTGCTGTGTGGGAGACGGGTCGGAAGGGGGGACCGGCGTTTCGGGTTTCTGTCCGCAGCCGGTCAGCAGGAAAAGGGACAATAAAACGATCCAAAGCTTTTTCATAAAATCCTCCTTATAGTTGAGAGATTGAGACGAAAGGAAGTGCTCTGCGCGATTTCCTATACCGGAGCATCGCCGTCATAGCGCAGCAGACCTCGCCGCATGGCATCCGGCAGGACGAATTTCTTTTCGCCGGATTGCGGAAACTGTACGGTCATAACGGCTCCCTGACAGCTGACGATGGTTCCCGCGCCGAAGGCCGTATGGGTCACCCTGCGCCCCCGCACCGCGCCGGCCATCAGCGCCGTCGTTTCCTCCGGCGTCAGGCTCCGGTCCCGCTGCGGGGCGGTTTGTCCGGCAGGGGGGATGGCCACCCGCGGCTTTCCCTGAACGGTGGTGCGGCTGGGTGCGGCCCGCAGGACCCGCCGACGGTCATACATCTGGCCGACGGTCAGAGTTTCCGTTTCGCCGCCGGGGTAGGCGACCATGCAGCGCCCTTCGCAGACGGCCTTGACGGTGCCCCGGCCCTTTTGCCCGTGGTAATAGGCTTTTCCGCAGAGCTCCTCCCGCAAGGCGGCGAAGAGGTCATCCTCCTCGGTTTTTTCCACCGGCAGCTCCCGTCGCAATTCTCTGATAAACGCGGAGTCACGGTCGAGGCAGGAGAACAGGAACAGGTGATCCTTCGCCCGGGTCATCGCCACATAGAAGAGCCTGCGCTCCTCCTGATACCGCCGTTCCTCCTCCGGGCCCTTCGGTTCCGTAACGGCCGGCAGAATTCCATCCAGCACATCCAGAAGGTAGACCGTTTCATATTCCAGACCCTTGCTGGAATGGACGGTGGAGAGGATCAGCCCCTCCGATGAGGGCTCTGGCGGCGCGGAGACCAGCATCCGCAGGTAGTCCAGCCGGGCGACCAGCGTATTCAGATCGGCTTCCCGTTCCGCCAGCAGGGTCAGGATCTCAAACTTGTTGGTGTCTAATTGCTGCTGTTCCACATAATCCTTGTAGCGCAGCTCCGTCCAGATCCGTTTCAAGCCCCGGGCCGCCGTCTCCTCCAGAAGCTGCGGCAGCAGGTCCATCAGTCCGGCAGCGCTGTCCCGGGCATACTGGGAGAGAGGGGAGAAGGTGAGCAGCTCCTCCAGAACCGTTTTCCCAGAGCGCTGACAGGCTTCACAGGCATATTCCGCAGCCTTTTTGGTGATGCCGCAGCCGATTTTATAGTAGATGCGGAGAAATGCCTCCGTATTTCTACGGTCGTTGGCAAAGGCGATGATATCCAGTAGATCCGCCACCAGCCGATGGGTGAAAAAGGTGTCATCCATCTGTCTGCACCGGAAGGGAAGGTCCTGCCGTTCCATCAGGTCGATCAGCGGCAGGGCGCTGTCGTTGTTGCGGTACAAGACCGCCGTCTGCCCATCACAATGGGCCGCCATGGCCAGCAGCCATGCGTACTGGGCCGTGCGGTCTGCCGCCGAGATCAGGTGTACGTTCGCCCCGGACACTCTGGTGGGGCGGACGGTCTTGGGGCGGCGGTCCGTATTTTTCCGGATAAACCCGTTGGCCAAATGAAGGATCTCCGGCGTGGAGCGGTAGTTTTCCTCCATCAGCAGCACCCGGGCCTTGGGATAGGTCTGCTCAAACCGCATCAGCACGTCGGGATAGGCGGCCCGGAAGCCGTAAATGCTCTGATCCTCGTCTCCGACCATAAAAAGGTTGCCGGTTTTCCGGGCCAGCAGCTGAATGATGGCGTGCTGGATTTTGGAGGTGTCCTGCGCTTCGTCCACGCAGATATAGGGGAAGGCGTCCTGAAAATGGGCCAGAATATCCGGATAATTTTCCAGAATGGTCTTGGCGTAGATCATCTGGTCATCATAATCCATCCACCGGCGCTGCCGCAGCGCCAGATTGTACTGTACATACAGCTCTGGGAACTGGTCGAACCCGGTGTCCAATTCAACGATATCCTCTTTGCCAAGCATCATGTTCTTCACATAGGCGATCCCCTTGCGAAGCTCCTTGATCACGCTCTGTGTGGCGAACTCGCCGCTGAGTTCCCGGTACAGATCGGAAACGATTTTCGCCAGTTCTCCTTCATTTTCAACCACTGTAAAGGTGCTTCCACTGCCATGCGTCCGGGCATAAAAATCGATGATTTTGGAGGAAACGCCGTTGATCGTGCGAATCTCCGGGACCTGCGGACAATCCTGGCCAAAAAGCCGGACGAACCGCTTCTGCATCTCCCTGGTGGCCGCCTTGGTGTAGGTCATGGTCAGGATCGCGTCCGGAGAGATCCCGCAGCAGCAGAGCATATAGCCCAGCCGGGTCACCAACACCGTGGTTTTTCCGCTGCCGGGTACGGCTAAAAGCAGCACTGCGCCGCCGACGGCGTGTACCGCCGCCAACTGCTGCGGGTTGAGCTGTGATGTGTATTTCCGGTCAAATTCGCTTCTGGTCATGCTGACATTTCCTCTGGACTTTCTGTGGCGTTTGTATCCTGAATGGCAGATAGCTTCAGAATGATTGTAGCACAAACCGCTCTGAAACTCAATCAAATCCCATTTGCCATATGCATGGACTGTCTGCGCAGGGACATACAGATTCGCAGAAAGCGTTCTAAGTTTTCAGTTCCAATCAGTGTATAGTATATATGATTTACAGCGATTGAATGTAAAAGTGAAGTTTCCCATGTAATATACTCTGGAAAGAGAACTGCCGTAGATACCCCCTCAAAATGCGTTTTAGAGGCATGTCGCAGGCGGGAAACCCAACGGGCAACCCTGTAAACGAAGCACTGAATGGCTAGACTAGGGAAGAACTGTATATGGATTTCCAGTTAGACCAGTGGCCGCACAAGAGAAGAAGTAAAGGCCACCCTGTGGCACTACATCGACTTTTACAGCAAGCAGCATCCCTGCTTTGCAATCGGTTATGACACGCCGGATAACTACTGCAAACGTTTCTATCGAGGTGAGCTTGAAAAGAAGGATACCTTTGAAAAAACAATGAAGCCGTTGCGGCTATATTTTTCATTCTAAAAACACACCGCTGTAAAAATATGCATGGTTCCCGAGGCTCCATATTCCCACCTGCTATTACCTCATAGGAGCCTTGACGGTTACCAGAAAAAGGCATAGCCGCGAAAGGATGGCTTATGAAAAGCAGGAGAAGAAAAGCTGAACGTTCCGCATAATATGCTTGTATGCAGGCAATTCCTGAAAAGGAAAACTAGACCTACTCAAATATTTGGAATGATCATAACACCGGCGGTGCTGGTTACGCACTCCTTGGTCATCGCCGGGATCATGCTGAGTTTCAGCTCCTTGTAGACGAACACACCTACAAAGATGCAGTAGAACGTGCAGATGGCTCCTGCTTCCGTTGCGGTGAAGATACCCATGCGCAGACCCATGACGATGCCAAAGGGAATCAGCAGCGCCCAGAATGCGTCCAGCAGTGTTTTCAGGCATTCCTTCAGCGGCATCTTGTGGGTACGTGTGCCGATGTAGCCCTTTTTCTTTGCCACCAGGTAAACTGCCGCCATCAAAAGCACCATCAGGAAGAGGCCAGGGCCATAGTCCGCCAGGAACATTTTCGCCACGGACACATTGGCCAGGCTGCCGTAGAGGACCAGACAAATGCCCGGCGGGATAATCGGGGTCAACGCGGCAGCAAGTACAGTAAGCAGAATAACTAACATCTGCTTTTCACCGGCGGAGAAGCCCTTGCTGTAGCCGCGCTTGGTCATCTCCGGCACCAGCATCTTGACCTCCATGGCCGCGTCCGCATTGGCGGAACCGGACACACCGCCCATCAGGGCGCTGAGCACCACGTTGGACTGGGCCGGACCGCCCACCATGCGGCCGGTGATCATGTCCGCCACATTCATCAGCCGGGTGGCGATGCCGGAATAGTTCATAATGACGCCCACTGCCACAAAGAACGGCACTGCCAGAAGAGTAAAGGATTCGCCTTGGGATACCATCTTTTGGAAGATCATGTACGGAGCCAGAGTAAGAAATCTGACGGCAGGGAGGAAGTCCTTTGAAACGCGGAGGGCGCAGTGTCAGCAGCTGACGCTATAAATATACAGACATATTCTGCGGGGCATCCGCAAACGGCCCTGCGCGGCGCAAGCGTGCCGATGAGGTGGGCGGCTGAATGATATGAGACACGGCGGTTTAGAGCGGTGTTTGTGTGATCGCACAAATACCTGCAAAAAAACGCCGTGAATTATTATACGTATTATGCATTGTAAAATGATTAAATATTCACTATACTCAGACTATCAGCTAACAGCAATTCACCCTTTGGAGGTACAAAGCCATGATGAAAGATTGGAAGACCATCTATTCAGTCAAGGGGCCGAAGACCATGATGGAAATGACGGCAGTGGAGCTGATGGAGGCAATGAAGGAGACAAAGACGATCATTCTCTCCTTTGGCGCTATCGAGAACCACGGCGCACATCTCCCTCTGGGCGCGGACTATTATCAGGCGGAGGCGCTGATCCGATGCACCTATGAGGCACTGCTGGAAAAGGGGCACAAGACCATCCCCGGTTTTGCGGTTCCCTTCGGAACGCAGACCAATCAATTCGAGCGGCAGGGCGAGCATCTGGTGGGCAACGCATACCTCTTTGAAAAAGTATTCATCGACATGACCGAGAGTCTGATACTCGCCCTGCACGAAACAGGCTTTGAGAAGTTTATTCTCATCATAAACCATTCCGAGAACCAAGCCGCCCTGAATGTGGCCGCCAAGGATCTGGCAAACCGTTACCAGATCCAGTGCATCGTATGTGACTGGGTGCCGCCCCACAATGATTTCTGGCCGCAGGTACTCAAAAACGCAGAGCATCAGGGTCACGGCGGCGAGGACGAGACGGCCTGCGTGATGGCAACCGTTCCGGAGCTGGTGCATCTGGAGAATGCAAAGCCCTACTATGCGCCGGAGGACGAATGCCCGGTGAAGATGGGCGGCTTGTACTACTACGGCGGCTCTGTGGGTGTATTCACTCCTGTAGAGAAGTATCTGGATCACAGCCCGGGCTACATCGGCGATCCGGCGGACGCAACCGCGGAAGAGGGGATCGTTTGTCTGGAGCAGTATGCCAAGTGGATCGCCCAAGTAGCAGAGAAGTATTTGTTTTAGCGAAGAATAGGAGATAAATATGTCGGATCAAAAAAATAATCAAGAGCTGCAGATGCCCTTTGGGGCCGCACTGTTCTGTATGCTCTTCCTGTTGGGCTCCATGGTCGCGTCGATGCTGTGGCTGGATATTCCCATCCATATCGACCTGCTGCTTTCCATCGGCGTAACGCTCCTGGTGGCGTATCTCTGCAATGGACACCAGTGGAAGCCCCTTTCTGACGCCATTGACTATGGCGGTAAGATCTGCATTCAGCCCACGATCATCATGATGACCATTGGCTGCGTGGTGGCGTCTTGGATCGCATGCGGCACAGTGCCCATGATTATCTACTGGGGACTGAAGCTCATCAACCCCTCTGTATTCCTGCTGACGTCCTGCCTCATCACCGCGATCGTCGCCATCCCTATTGGCAGTTCGTGGTCTGCTGCGGGCACCATCGGCGTGGCGCTTATGGGCATCGGCATGGGGCTGGGCGTCAATCCCGCCATGACAGCCGGAGCCGTTGTTTCCGGAGCCTATCTGGGTGACAAGATGTCCCCCATGTCCGACACCACCAATCTGGCTCCTGCTGTGGCGGAGGCCGACCTGTTCGACCACATCAAGTCCATGATGTACACCACCGGCCCCGCCTTTGTCATCACGCTGATCGTCTATGGCCTGCTGGGCTTGCAGTATGATGCCAGCTCCGTGGACTCCGAGATGGTAACCATGATGACGGCGGCGATTCAGGAAAACTTCCACATGAATATCCTGCTGCTTCTGCCCGCCGTGGCGGTCATTGTCATGGCGGTCTGCAAGTGTCCCTCCATTCCCACGCTGATGGTCTCCACTCTGGTGGCTGTGGTGTTGGCGATGCTCGTTCAGGGGCAGTCGCTCTCCGGTATTTTGAATATTCTGGACAGCGGATTCTCCATTGACACCGCGCTGCCCGAGTTCAACCGGCTGGTGAACAGAGGCGGGCTGCAAAGTATGCTGTGGACGGCGGCTCTGGGCATCCTCGGTATGCTGTACGGCTCCATCATGGAAAAGACCGGCTTGCTGGAGGCTCTGCTATCCAAAATGGCCCCTCTGGTGAAGTCTACCGGCGGACTTGTCACCGCTGTTGTCCTGACGTGCACGCTGCTGCTGATGGCAACGGCATCTCAGACCTTGGCGATTGTGGTGGGCGGCAGAATGTATATCGGCGAGTTCAAGAAGAAAAACCTCCTGCCTCAGACCCTCTCCCGTACCTTGGAGGACTCCGGCACGATCATCAGCCCTCTGGTTCCGTGGTCTCTGTGCGGCGCCTATATGGCGGGCACCTTGGGGGTCTCCACCATGTCGTATCTGCCCTTTACCATGTTCTGCTGGCTGTGCCCTGTACTGGCCATTGTATATGGCTTCACCGGCAAATTCTTCTGGAAGACCGGCGAAAAGTCCAGCCAGAAAGCCTACCAGCCCAGCACATTGATGGAAGCTTCCTGATAATTCATTGAGATAAGACCGCACCAAGAGCAGAGCAGCTGCCACAAGTAAGCGAAAAGGCTTATTTTTGTGGCAGCTGCTTTTTTCACGCGTGACAAGGTCGGGCGGCGCCCGCAGAAACACCCGGTCAAAACTCACGTGAGACGTATACCGCCCGCTTAAACACTGGCAGACACGGTTGCGGCTGCCGGTATTTTGCGGCAAACGAGATCAAGACCTCGTAAGTATGAGAACGTGACACGCGGATCGCAAAGACTGCGTGTCAGAAAGGGAAACTGTGTCGGCGATCCGGGCGGCGTTATCGGCTACGGGTATGGGCCGGCTCCTCCGGGCAACTGGCCATGACGCTCCCGGAATCTCCCAAAAGCCGGAAGCGGCGGTACGATGCTGTGTGACGGCGGGGAGAACCTCCAAAATTGACTGATCTCCTGCGGAGCGTACTGATATGTTGCTATTTTGCCGCAGGTTCGGTATAATTGCGTTATACCAGCGAAAAATACAAGAATGCGAGGAGATAATACAATGAAATTTCAAAGAGGTGTAAAATAAAGAAAATGCGCGTAAAAGAACGTAGTTTTTTCAAGGGTTTGCTGGTTTTTCTGTAAAATACGGTAAGCTGTTATAAAAGCTGTTAGGGGTAAATATAGGGGTAGAAATCAGCCCCTTATTCTGGCTTCGGAACAGCGTAAAAAGTTGCATTTTGTCGTTCTTTATGATATGCTCACCGTGGCGCTACCAGTTAACGGCGGCGGTTTGGCCCCCATTTCCGGGGGTAACTTCTTGCCCCCTGATCTTGCGAAAGGGGGGCTGCTCATGAGTACATCCGAAGTTCTTCAACTTTGCCTTGTCATCATCGGTATTTGCAGCCTGTTCATTCAGGCAAAAAAGAAGTAACCGCCCAGCCTCCAAGCAAGCGGTTACTTCAAACTCTTATTAGGGGGTGAACCGTCTACCGGCAGCGCCCTTCGTTTGTACTCCAAGTATAGCCGCCAAATTTCAAGTTGTCAAGGTTTGCTTTGAACTTTTCTGCGGTGCTGGTGACGTTATAATCGATGCTATCGTTGATGGCCCTCCCTGTCACGGGGAGGGCTTTTCCCGTGCCCGAATCGGGCACTTTTTTATTTTTATTTTTGCGCCGGAGCATATCGCCGACGACTCTGGTTTGCTCTGCCGGGTCGAGCTCCGCGAAGAGGTCGATGAAGGGCGCATAGCGCTCGTCGAGGACCTGCGTGGCGATCCGTAGACCTCCGCACATTTCCCCCTCTCCGAGTTCGCGCGAGCTCAGCAAAGACCGCCGCCCTCATGGGTGGCGACCTTTTGCGTCATGTTCCTACTGTATCGTCTCGGATTTCCGCGGGAAATTCTGCGATTTCGTTGTCCGAAAACCCCGCGTCAGCCAAAAACGATTTGCGCTTTTCTACGGCATTGTCGGTCAGATCATTGACTTTGCCGAGGTATTCCTGAAATTTGTCATAATCGGATGCTTCGCCGCCGTCAATATAGTCCTTTATGGCCTCGCACACAACACGCGCGTTTGCCGTGTACGCGCGCGCAGCGCCGACATAGAGGATAGCCGGCTGAGTGTCAGCGTCAAAGCTGTCGAGCGAATCTTGACTGGATTGAAGCACTGCGATCATAA
>OLNQ01001462.1_pt1 | contig 22677 bp, 19 predicted proteins | sample 1672821 | NCBI WGS metagenome assembly OLNQ01 (sample SAMEA3136727, study PRJEB25190) | human gut metagenome | biome: human gut; feature: human-associated habitat; material: faeces | place: Austria | collected 2013 | reverse complement strand
GTTATCGCACCGAGCAGGGAGACTTCCTCGAGAATAAGCAGCTCGAGCCCGATGTAGTCGTACCGCTCGACTACAACCGCGTCCTCGAGGGTCACGATAGTCAGCTAGAAGCAGCCGTACGCGTACTCCTAGAGGAGGTCAAGGCTCATCCGCAGCCCACCTTCCCCAAGCGATAAGCAGCAACCCGAGCTAGCACCGATTAGCTTGCGGTAAAAGCCAGCATACAGAGTGAGGAGCATCGCACCTCCCCACTAAATCCCCAAAGAGAGGAGATGTCGTTATCGGCATCTCCTCTCTTTTTTGTCATCTCATCCGCCTCTTCCCTTGGTTCCATATGGGTGAAACTCCAGTTTCATATGGGTGAAACTCCAGTTCCATACGGAGGGAACTACAGTTTCATACGGAGGGAAAGGCAATCCCCACGTGGGAATTCTCAATTCGCCACGGAGGAAACGAAAAATTCCCACGTAGGCGAGAAGCAAAACTTCGGAGGAATCAAATGAAACTTCGGAGGAAATGATTCGTCTCCACGTGGAAAATGAAAATTAGCTACGTGAGGAACGTCAATTCTCCACGTGGCTATCGTATTTTATCGTCTCTATTGACTAGAGCACAACAGCCAAAAGCCAACCGCCCCCTACTCCTTATCGTAGAAAAGCACTATATTTGTGGGCTACGAACTGCATATCTAGATAAATGGACAAGGACAGACGGATAGACGCTCACACGGATAGACCTAACGACAGCGACACACACGCCTCAGCTTCTGAGCAGGAGCTATGGGCGATGGGCGCCATCGAGGTACATGGCGCTCGTGTACACAACCTGAAGAATATTGATGTCTCGCTACCTCGCCATAAGTTGACCGTCGTGACGGGACTCTCGGGGAGTGGTAAGTCTTCGCTAGCCTTTGACACGCTACTAGCTGAGGGGCAGAGACGCTATCTAGATACGTTCTCCTCTTATGCGCGCAGCTTCATCGGGGGCGGGGGCGGGCGACCTGACGTAGATGAGATCGTGGGGCTTAGTCCTGTGGTCGCTATCGAGCAGAAGAGTGCCTCGACCAATCCCCGCTCTACCGTCGGCACCGTCACGGAGATCTACGACTACCTTCGTATCCTCTACGCACGTGTCGGCACCCCTTACTCCTACCTCACGGGCAAGGAGATGGTGCGCTACACCGAGGAGCAGGTCGTGGAGCATATTATGGAGCAGTACTCTGACGAGGGGATCTACATCTTGGCTCCCGTCGTGGTCGATCGCAAGGGTCACTACCGCGAGCTTTTCGAGCAGATGAGACGACGTGGCTTCCTCCACGCTTACATTGACGGTGAGGTGTGCGAGCTGACGCCTGGGATGCGACTCAACCGCTTCTCCATACACTACGTCAGTGTCGTAGTGGACAAGTGTACCGTACGTGAGAGCAATAAGCAGCGCATCACCGAAGCGGTGGGCATAGCGATGAAGCTCGGAGAGGGGGTCATTGATGTGATGCGACGTGATAGCACAGAGATACAGCATCTGAGCAAGCGACTGATGGACCCCGAGAGTGGTATCGCCTATCCAGACGCTTCGCCAGCCGACTTTTCGTTCAATTCGCCTCGTGGCTACTGCAAGCGCTGCAAGGGCTTGGGCCGTGTGGGCGTGCTAGACATAGACAAGGTGGTGGTCGATCCGAAGGTCTCTATACGCAATGGAGCGATCGCACCCATCGGGCGCTACAAGAAGCGCAGCCTACTCTTTACCTCTATCGAGGAGATCTTGAAGGAGCATGGCTGTACGATAGACACACCATTTGAAAAGATTCCCGCAGAGGCGGTCGAGCAGATATTCTTCGGGGTCGACTCAGATGACGAGGACGATGAGGGCGAGGCACACTTTACCTTCGAAGGGGTCTCTCAATATGTGCGGGAGCTGGCAGAGGATGACGACGCTACGGCATCTATGCGCAACTGGGCGGAAGAGTTCCTGACGGAGCAAACCTGTCCCGAGTGCCACGGACGACGCCTTAACCCGATAGCTCTCAGCTACAAGCTAGCGGGCTACTCCATCGCTGACCTGACGGAGCTAGACCTAGATCGTCTAGTAGAGCGACTACGTGAGATCGAGGGACAACTAACGAAGAATCAGCAGAAGGTGGCGCACGAAGTGATCAAGGAGATATTGCTACGGGTCAACTTCTTGCTAGATGTGGGACTCTACTACCTCACACTCGCTCGTCCCTCCGCTTCGCTCAGTGGTGGTGAGTCACAGCGCATACGTCTCGCCACGCAGATTGGCACTGGACTAGTCGAGGTACTCTATATATTAGATGAGCCAGGCATCGGCCTGCACCAGCGTGACAACCGTATGCTCATAGATGCGCTCAAGAAGCTTCGTGATGGGCAAAACACAGTCCTCGTCGTAGAGCATGACCGAGATATGATGCTCGCAGCTGACTACCTAATCGATATGGGACCAGGAGCGGGTCGTCTCGGCGGGCATGTGACCTATCAGGGATCACCCTCTGCGATTGGCGACACACATACACTCACCTGCGACTATCTGACCAATAGGCTAGCTATCCCGCTACCAGCAGCCTACCGACAGCCTACAGACGATGCATGGCTACGACTCAAGGGCTGCACGGGCAATAACCTTAAGAATGTAGATGTCTCTATACCGCTAGGACTCTTCGTCTGCGTCACAGGCGTGTCAGGTAGTGGTAAGTCTTCGCTCATCAACGGCACACTAGTGCCAATCATATCACAGCACCTCTATCGTAGCAAGCAGGCACCGCTCCCCTACTCGTCTGTCGAGGGCTTGGAGCTGATTGACAAGATAGCTTTCGTCGATCAGTCGCCTCTAGGACGCACCCCGAGGAGCAACCCAGCCACCTACACTGGTCTCTTTAGCGAGATTCGCAACCTCTTTGTAAAAGTTCCCGAGAGCCGTGCACGTGGTTACAAGCCAGGGCGCTTCTCCTTTAATGTCAAGGGCGGGCGCTGCGAAGAGTGCAAGGGCAACGGCTACAAGACCATCTCGATGAACTTCCTCCCCGACGTAACCATCCCGTGCGACGTGTGCCGTGGCAAGCGCTACAATCGTGAGACCCTCGAGGTGCGCTACAAGGGCAAGAGCATAGCCGAGGTGCTAGATATGACCTTCAATCAGGCAGTCGAGTTCTTCGAGCATATCCCCGCCCTCTACCGCAAGCTCTCTACGCTACAGCGAGTCGGGCTAGGCTATGTCAAGCTAGGTCAGCCCTCCACGACCCTCTCGGGCGGTGAGAGCCAACGTGTCAAGCTGGCGACCGAGCTGTCGAAGCGAGACACGGGGCGCACCCTCTACGTCCTCGATGAGCCGACGACGGGACTACACTTTGAGGACATACGTGTCCTGCTCAAGCTGGTCAATGAGCTGGTAGACCGTGGCAATACGGTACTCATCATCGAGCACAACCTAGATGTGATCAAGAGCGCCGACTACCTTATTGATATGGGACTAGAGGGCGGACGCAATGGCGGCGAGGTCATCTTCGCTGGCTCGCCACTAGAGATGGCGCAGTGTCCCGACACGCAGAGCTACACAGCGCACTACCTCAAGGAGGAGATGCAACGCACCCCAACAACTGAATCTGACGAGCAGGCTTCCTAAGCCACTCACTCATAGACACCTATTTATCTACTGGATTATGGAACAGACAGATCCCAAGAAACTCTCCAACCGCTATTGCCCCGAAGGCATGAGCGTCGAAGCATGGCAGATAGCCCTTCGCAAGCAGTTTGCCGAGCAAAACGACTTTACCGTCTCCCACCTAGACAAGAATCGTATCTGGGGAGACTATATGGTGCAGAGCGGATCAAACCACTACCGCGTCGCCTTTCGTGGCGTACGGAGTGACCGCAACTACTGCGCTTGTCTAGACTTTCGCACCAGCGGGCTAGGCACCTGCAAGCATATCGAGGCGGTCATCAACTACCTCTCGGAGGAGGTGCCTGGCTATCCCTGGGGCACCACCCCCTTCCAGCCCGACCGCACCTCTATCTTCATCAGTTACAAGGGCGGACGCACCATCGAGTGCAACATAGGCAAGGGCAAAGAGGAACTGTATGCCGACTGGCAGGCGCGCTACTTCGAGGGGACTCGGCTTCCGCCAAAGCATTACCACCTCATCGACCAAATCACCCGAGAGGCAAAGGAGCTCTCCAGTACCTTCCAGTGCTACGATGATGTCTACGAGATGATCCGTGGCTACCTCCGTCTCAACAATTGGCGGGAGCTAGTAACCAAAAAGCTCCCCACAGGCGAGCTACCACAGCCTTACGTACAGGCTGAGAGTAGCCTCGAGATGCGACAGACACTCTACCAGCTCCTGCAGCAGAGCTACGGCATCATCCCAGCGCCTCACAGCGAGACCATCATCGAGCCTATGATAGCGATGATGCGCTTCGTCTCCGTACACGATCCAGGGCGTATGCTCATCATCGTACACAACGAGGAGGAGCAGAGCTTGTGGTACGAGATACTAGAGGTGCGCGGTGTGACCGAGGGGGTCACCGTGGCGCTCTCCTCCGAGGTGACTAGACAAAACGCAAGCATCTCAGGAGCCTACAGCTTTGTCTATGTAGCTTGTGGCGAAAAGCTCAGCAAGTGGACCGATCCCGTCTCCATAGCGATCAAAAGACTCGTGATCAGCCACCTCTACATCTCAGTACCGCACCTTTCGCTCTTCACGCCCCTGCAGTTCTCCTCCATAACGCAGCATATCGACCCCTATCTGCTGGGGCCGACCTACCTCTTTATAGAGGATGCCAAGCAGTTCTTCCCGATGACCGACCTGCCTGAGCGATTGCCACAGCGGTTAGAGGGCTTAATCACCTTCCTGCCCGATGACCCCACCATACGCACCTACGAGCCACAGCAACCGACCACACCGAGCGAAGAGCCCGTATATGACGACGAGGCACTCCCCCACCAGCTCCTGCAAGCACTACGAGACGCCATCGCCGATCCCAAGCGACGCATACGCCTGCTCGAGACGCTAGACGCAATCCTCCAGGCAGAGCAAGAGTAATATGGTAGACCTCACTGCACTCAACGAAGCACAGCGAGCTGCCGTCGTCTATAACGAAGGACCCGCCCTCGTCATCGCTGGGGCAGGCTCTGGCAAGACCCGCGTCATCACCTACAAGCTGGCTCACCTCGTAGACCAAGGGTGGAACCCGCAACGACTCTACGCACTCACCTTTACCAATAAAGCGGCCGGCGAGATGCGTTCACGTGTCAGCGAAATGCTCGGTGAGAGCATCGCTTATAGGCTACGCATGGGCACCTTTCACTCCATCTGTGGACGCATCCTGCGGCGCTATGCCCCACTGCTCGGCTACAGCCAGGACTACTCCATCTACGACACTAGTGACACCAAGGCGCTCATACGTAACTGCATCAAGGAGCTAGACCTCAGCGACAAGAACTACACCCCGACACGTGTCCTCAAGCGCATATCCGATGCGAAAAACATGCTCATCTCCCCACAAGCCTATGCCGCCAATCAGGAGATACGCAAGTACGATACAATGAATCACGAGGGCGAGCTCTACAAACTCTACAGCCTCTACACCCAGCGCTGCAAGGAGAGCAACTCGATGGACTTCGACGACCTGCTCTTCCTCCTCAACGTCCTCATACGCGACTTTCCCGAGGCGCACCAAGAGATCAAGGGTGGCATAGACTTCCTCCTCATCGATGAGTATCAGGATACAAACACCTCGCAGTTTGAGCTAGCCCGTCACCTCGTCGCCGACCACAACCGCATCTTTGCCGTGGGCGACGATGCTCAGAGCATCTACTCCTTCCGAGGGGCGCGCATTGCCAATATCCTCAGCTTCAAGCAAGCTTTCGCTGGCGCCAAGCTCTTTAAGTTAGAGCAAAACTACCGCTCCACAGGCCATATCGTCAGCAGTGCCAATGCCCTCATCGAGCACAACCAGCAGCGCATCCCCAAGGAGGTCTACACCGACCTCGGCGAGGGCGAGAAGCTACAGCTCTACCACTACACCTCGTCCGACGAGGAGGCGACACGACTCATCGACATCATCACGCAGCGACACGATGAGGAGCAGATACCGCTCTCTGACCAGACCATCCTCTACCGCACGAATGCACAGAGCCGTAAGTTCGAGGAGGTTCTTCTCTCGGAGGGCATCCCCTACGTCATCTACGGAGGTATGGCCTTCTACGCTCGTACCGAGATCAAAGACGCTATAGCTTACCTCCAGCTCATCATCAACCCGCACAACGAGCTGGCACTGCGCCGAGCCATCGCCTATCCACGCAAAGGCATTGGCGACAAAACCCTCGAGAAGGTCGCTCTCTATGCGCAGCAACAAAGCCCGCAACTATCGCTCTACGACGCACTCTGCGCCGCCATTGACAGTGCCGACCCTGTCGGTCTCAGCCGAGGCGTGCGCAACAAGATAGCTTCCTTTGTCAATCTCATCGACTCGCTCGCCACAGCTTATCAGCACTACGCCAAGCTCGAGGAGTGGATCGCACATATACTTCGTGAGAGCGGCATCGTCGCTGAGCTAACACGTGAAGACTCCGTCGAGAGCCAGGCCAAGCTCGACAACCTCAAGGAGTTTGTCAGCAGTGCCTCCGAGTTTGAGACTCGTTACCGACAGGACCCGCTCAACCTCTTTGCCGAGGAGCCACTTGGCACCGAAATGCTCAGCGCCTTTGCCCAGCAGATCCCCCTCTTGACCAACCAAGATCAGGACAATGTCGAGCAGCAGAGTGGTGCCACCCCACAGGATCGGATACAGCTCATGACCATCCACGCAGCCAAGGGACTAGAGTTCCCCTACATCTACATCGCTGGTGTAGAGGAAAACCTCCTCCCCTCCTCGCGCAGCCTCGACACCGCCGAGATGATCGAAGAGGAGCGCCGACTCCTCTACGTCGGCATCACACGAGCCCAAAAGCTCTGCACCCTCAGCTATACCAGCATACGCACACGCAACGGCAAGACCGAGCTCATGATCCCCAGCCGCTTCATCGCCGAGCTACCACGAGCACACTACACCCTCCACGAGGAGGCAGACCCCATCGGCACCAGCGCACGTAGCTACACCACCAGCCAATGGCCAACAGCTAATAGCCAACAGCCAACAGCCAACAGCCAACAGCCAGCGACCAACAGCCAACAGCCAACAGCCCAGCAGATGCTGGCGAAGAGTTCGCCCGTCAATGCCCTCGAGAGCATCGACGGCTACCACGTCGGCGACCGTGTGCGCCATCCACGTCATGGCGATGGCAAGATAGAGCGCATCGAGAGTGCCATGGGCGGCAAGCTCACCATCCACTTCGATGACGGCAAGACTCGCGAGGTGCTCATCCGCTACACCCACCTAGAGCGTATATAGGTGTAGCCTCTAACTAACCCTAAACTAACCCTAAGGACACAGTTAAAACTGATTTACTAAACACTATACACTTATGTAACACGCTAGTTGTTACACACCACAATGCACCAGACGAGAGCGCTGCACCCTCTGGCACAACGCCCTCAAAGAGGTCGAGCACGGCAATAGCCTCGTCACCATCACCACCCCCCAGCTCATCGACAAGGCGGGCGGATATGACCACTGTCCCAACTACCACGAGCACAAGCTGAGACGCTATGCCCGTGGACTCGTATGGCGCTACGACAATCTGACCCTAGCCCAAAAGCGACAGATAGAGACGCAGCTCAATGCCCACTTCGGCAAGAGTGCCGTCATACGTATGCGCTGTGGTTACGAGGCGATCAGCCCCGAGGAGCAAGGCTTCATCGCCGAGACCTTCGCCGCCTACGCTTCCACCGTTGAGCCACGATACCAAACCTACGAGGAACACTACGTCAAGCCCCCACGCATCGAGGGTCGTGCTGCTCACAAGCTCCTCAAGGGCTAGCCAACACACGCACACACTCGTAGGGACGCACGGTCTAGACATTGACCGTGCGTCCCTTTTTTCGTCAAAGCGATACGAGTAACGATGATACGTATAACCCGTGACGTGTAACAATGATACGTATAACCCGTTACGTGTAACAATGATACGTGTAACCCTTTGTAGGGACGCACGGTCTGTGCGTCCGTCCCCGTCAAAACCACGATGCTGTGACCTTTGACACAACGGACGCTCAGACCGAGCGTCCCTACAAAGGGTTACACATCTCGACGGTGCGCCCCTACAGCGGGCTACACGTCTAGTGTTTCTTTCCAACGGTGGAAACTTTTATTTCCTCCCTTGGAAAAAACAATTTCCTCCCTTGGAAATTTTATTTTCCAAGCCTGGAAAGTTTTTTGAAAACTAACACTTTGGGCAAATAGTCCGCCAATCGCGAAGAATTAGTTATCTTTGCATTCAGAGCAGCATTAGCTGAATGAGCAGACGAGGAGCTGGTACGCTGCGCTGACGCATACGGCCACTCCTCGATATTAGTTATACATCTAGAATCATCTCGAAAATGAATCTTATCCCACAAGAAGAGAACAACACAGAGCAGACCTCTGCTCTCGACCAGACGACTACCACTCCATCGACGCAGGAAGCGACGACATCCCCGACAAGCACTCTAGAGACCTCTCCATCGCCTGATACGGCGCTAGAGACGACTCAAGAGAAGTCTGTCACTACGGAGGAGACCACCGAGACGATTCAAGCTGAGACGACGGCACCGACCGAGCTATCGGAGGAGGAGCGACAGTATCAAGAGCTACTCAACAAGAGCGACGCAGACATTGCTAAGATGAGCTGCGCACAGATCACGGACGATGTGGTGCTCCTACTACAGAGTGGCGAGCTGCCTCCACGCTCTATCATCGATCGCTACAAGAATGTCTTCTACAGCAAGATGAATAGCTACCTGAACACGGTCTCGGAGGAGAATGCTAAGCTACGTGCTGAAGCTGAGGCGCAGGAGATACGTCTCAAGGAGCTACTCAATGACTTTAAGGAGCGCAATCGCAAGCGCCAAGAAGAGATAGCCGAGGAGCAGAAGGCTAATCTAGCTATCAAGCGTGAGCTCGTGGAGCGTCTGAGTAAGCTGCTCACGTCGAGCGAGAGCTTTGGTGTCATCAGCAAGGAGTATCGTGAGATCACGGAGAGCTGGCGCAGTACGGGTGCCGTGCCTCCTGGTGATATGCGTCAGATACAGGGTGAGTTTGAGCATCTGAGGGAGCAGTTTTACGACCTTCAGCAGATCAATAACGACTTCCGCGACTATGACTTCAAGAAGAACCTCGAGGCTAAGGAGGCAATCATACAGCGTGCTAAGGAGTTGTCAGAGTCTACCGATGTAACGCAAGCTGCTCGCGAATTGCAAGACCTACACCACCGCTGGCGTGACGTGGGCCCTGTGGCTAAGGAGCTTCGCAAGGATCTATGGAAGCAGTTCCAGGAGCTTTCGGCAAAGATAAACAGCAACAACCAGGAGTATCGCAACCAGCAGCGTACGCAGGAGGGTGAGAACGAAGCGATCAAGCGAGGTATCATCACGCAGATCGAGGCGATCAACCCGAACGATATACATACCTTCAAGGATTGGCGCACCTACACGGACCAGATCAAGGAGCTGCAGACGCAGTGGCGTAAGACGGGTCGTGTGCCTCGTGCCGTGAGCGAGGAGCTATACCTGCACTTTAGGACGGCATGTGACATCTTCTTTGACAAGCGCAAGGAGTTCATGCGTGAGCGTAACAAGCAGATCAGCGAGCAGGGCGACCGCAAGCGTGCGATCATTGAGGAGATCGAGCAGATCGTTGCTGAGGAGCGTTGGCCTGAGGGACATAGTCGCATACAGGAGCTACAGACGGAGTGGAATGAGATGATCCACACGAACAAGCACCAGGCTCTCTTCAAGCGCTTCCGTGCAGCTTGCGACACTTACTACACGCATCACAAAGCGCTCTATCAGGCTCAGCGTGAGGAGAGCAAGGAGCATATAGCTACTGCCAAGAAACTCTTAGCTCGTGCACATGAGCTTGCCGCTATCGAGGCTCCGAGCGATGCTGATCGTGAGGAAGCGGTGACGCTACAGAGAGACTTTAACCAGCTGGGCTATATGCCTCGCAGGACCCGTCGTAAGCTACAAGATGAGCTGAAGGAGCAGATGGACGCTTTCTTCAATAAGCTGAGAGCTAGTGACAGACCTCGTGGCGACAGACGTGGTAACCGCAACAATAACCGTCGCAACTTCGGCCCTGCGAGTCCTTACGGTGAGGAGTATGATCGCATACAGCGTCGCAAGGAGCAGCTGGAGAGCGATCTGCAGACTTACAGCAACAACAAGGAGCGTCTGAGTGTGACGAGCAGTGCAGGCGAGAACCTGCTCAAGATGCTGGAGGAGCGCTGTGACTCGATGCAGCAAGAAATCGACGAGCTAGACCTCAAGCTACGTGATATACGTAAGGAGCAGAGAGCACAGCAAGAGGCTGATCAGCCTGCTGACGCTCCTGAGCAGAGTAAGGAGGAGTAAAGCTACCCCGCTCTCCCCTATGCTATGACAAAAAGGAAGTACCCACAAGAGACGAGCCCACTCCTCTATGAGTGTGTGCATCATCCCTTGTGGGTACTGCTTCACCCGCTCGTCTTTACTAACTGATTAGACTCTTACTCTATGTCACGCAGTCGCAGATCTCGATCCAAACAATGGCGCCCCTCATACTTCAACGATACTTCGCACCGGAGTCATCGTCACAGATCGCCTAGGCATGTACGTACGTGGATATTCTCGACACTGCTTGTCGTCATACTCCTCCTACTCTCCTGGACAGCTTACTTACTACTGCGTCCTGCGGGGCGCACGAGTCAGCAAGAGTGCTATGCCTACATCACCGACACGACCAGTAGCGAGGCGCTGATGACAACTATCACGCAGGAGCTTGAGGTCAAGAACCCGACACTCCTCCGTAGCGTGGCTCGTCTCGCACGCATCGAGGAGAGACTGCGCCCTGGACGCTATCTGCTAAGCCCTGATATGAGCATTCTCTCCATCTGCAAGACGATCAAGTATGGAGCTCAGTCACCAGTCAGACTCTCCTTCTCCTCTATCCGTACGCAGGAGCAGCTGATCGACAAGCTAACGGCTCCACTGGAGATGAGTGCCGATGAGCTGAGGTCTCTACTGCGAGACTCGGTCTACTGCGATTCGCTAGGGTTCACGACCGAGACAATACGCTGTATGTTTCTCCCAGACACGCACGAGGTCTACTGGACTATCTCACCTCAAGAGCTACTGCACAAGTATGAGCAGAGCTACCACAAGTTTTGGGACAAGAAGCGTACCGCACTGGCTCAGGAGATAGGACTCACGCCAGTAGAGGTCTCTATCATAGCTTCGATCGTCGAGGAGGAGTCGAGCAAGACGGACGAGTACAGCGACATTGCGGGGCTTTACATCAATCGCTTGCGCAAGGGTATGGCGCTACAGGCTGACCCGACGCTTAAGTTTGCCTCGGGCAACTTCTCGGCACAGCGTATCGGAGGAGAGCTACTCAAGGCTGACTCGCCCTACAACACCTATAAGTATAAGGGTCTCCCGCCAGGTCCTATCCGCTACCCACAGATGACGACGCTAGATGCTGTGCTGCATCACACGGCACACGACTACCTCTATATGTGTGCTCGGGCAGACTTCTCGGGGTATCACGCCTTTGCGACCAACTACGCAGAGCATATGCGCAATGCTAGAGCTTATCAGAAGGCTCTAGATGAGCGGGGCATCACAGAGTAACGACACTTGATGACGACACCTATGGACGGCGTACCACACTGGCTGGAGCGTACGGAGCTACTCCTCGGGAGCGAGACGTTGCGACACCTTGCCGACAAGCATATCCTCGTCGTGGGGCTAGGCGGTGTGGGAAGCAAGGCGTGCGAACTACTAGCGCGCTCGGGTATCGGTCGCTTTACGCTCGTAGATCACGACAAGGTCGATGAGACGAACATCAATCGTCAGGTGATCGCCTTTAGAGATACCATAGGTCGTCCTAAGGTAGAGGTGGTGGAGGAGCTACTCCATCGGATCAATCCTACCATAGCGGTGGAGACGCACGCTGCTTATCTCTCGGGCGACAACATCCCCACGCTCCTCTCGGCACATCAATACGACTATATACTAGACTGCATCGATACGCTCACACCTAAGTGCGAACTGATCCTCACTGCGCATCGACTGGGCATCCCGATCATCAGCGCTATGGGCGCAGGTGCTAAGCTAGATCCACGACAGGTCTCCGTAGCTCCAATGAGCAAGACGCATATCTGCGCCTTGGCACGCTTCGTACGCAAGCGACTTCGCCAGCTAGAGGCACCGCGTGCCGTCTTTACCACGCCATGTGTCTACAGTAGCGAGCCGTCGCACGAGGAGGCTATACGTGCCCTACCCCACAGCGACCAAAACAAGCGTAGCATCGTCGGGACGATCTCTTATATGCCCCAGCTCTTTGGGCTCCATATGGCAGCCTACGTACTACAAGACCTCTCTACTCCTCAGTAAAAACGACTAAGCCTATGCCTTCGCCTCTCGTTACCCTAGACTCTATCTGCAAGTCCTTTGGCTCTCTACAAATACTCAAGGAGATAACCCTCTCGATACATCAAGGGGAGATAACCTCTATCGTTGGTCCTAGCGGTGCGGGCAAGACGACGCTCCTACAGATCATCGGGACGCTACTCAAGCCAGACAAGGGAGAGCTATCAATCGACGGGGTCAATCCTTTTACCCTCTCAGCTCAGAAGCAGGCACACTTTCGCAATAAGCAGATAGGCTTCGTCTTTCAGTTTCACCAGTTGCTGCCTGAGTTCACGGCAGCTGAGAATGTAGCTATCCCCGCTATGATCGCAGGAATGAGCAAGCGACAAGCACTCAGCGAAGCGGAGCAGCTACTCACACAGCTGGGACTAGCCGATCGTCTTAAGCACCGCCCAGCACAGCTCTCGGGTGGTGAGAAGCAGCGCACAGCCGTAGCGCGTGCTCTGATCAATCGCCCCACGCTGATCCTAGCCGACGAGCCCTCGGGGAGCCTAGACACACAGCGCAAGGAGGAGCTCATCGAGCTATTCTTCGAGCTACGAGATCAGCTCGGACAGACCTTCCTGATCGTGACACACGACGAGGACTTTGCACAGCGAGCCGACCGCACCATCTCACTACAAGATGGGCGCATCATAGCCGACACGTACGCTCCCGGCCAGCATGAATAGCTTCAAGAGAGGACGCACAGAGATCTGGGTGCTGATAGCCGTTAGCCTCATCATACTCGCTGCCATCGGCAAGGTACTCTGGGACAATAATTACCAGGCTCAGTCGCTCGCTCCACTAGCAGGTCAGACCGTAAGCGAGCAAATGGCAGCCCTTCCCACGGACTCTACACAAAAGCAGACCAACAGTGGCACCTACGCACCACCTGTACAGCCTGATAAGCCACGCAAAGATGTAAGCAGCACTTCACAAGGTGTCGAGCTATCGGCAGACTACGTCGGTGCGCCTGAGCGACCGCAGTACGCTTCACAGCCGAAGTTACAAGCGGGGCAACGCATAGACCTCAACAGTGCCGACACGCTCACTCTCCAACAAGTCCCAGGCATCGGACCTAGCTTTGCTAGGCGCATTGTGAAGTATCGTGACCAGCTAGGCGGGTACTACACGGTACTGCAGCTACAAGAGATCTTCGGTATGGAGCTTGATCGCTACCAGCGCATCAAGCCCTTCTTCTATATTGGTGTAAAGAATTACAGTACCCCCTTTGACGCCCTGCGTAGCGACAGCATCCCCTCACATCCCTACCTCAACTACCGGCAGCAAGCAGCTCTCGCACGGAGCATTCGCAAGAACGGCGCCATAGATTCGTGGCATCGCATTATGAGCTTGGAGGAGTTCAATCGGGATGACAGCGTGCGTCTCTCCCACTACTTTCACTTCGAGTGAGCCGGCTCACAACCTCATTACCAGCCCGCCTGCCCCCTCATCGCTCCCATCAGCTCGCCAGCAAAGGCAAATAGGAAGAGTAGGAAGATACAGAGGTATATGGTAAAGTATCCAATCGTCGAGGCGTAGAGTACGCCTTGGGGTTCTGAGGGATGTATGTTGTAGAGCTTCACACGTAGCCAGCGATAGAGCAGATAGACTAAGTATCCCAGCACGAGCCCCATACAGGCTCCAGGCACTACGTCTGTGATAAAGTGTACGCCTAGATAGATGCGACTATAAGCTGTGGTCAGAGCCAGCACGAAGATCACAATCGTATACCATCGATTGCGAAAGACTAACGCAGAGAACATTGCCAGAGCCATAAAGTTCGTCGCATGCCCTGAGATAAAACCATATCCCCAGGCTTTGTACCCATAGACCGATCGCACTAAGTCTGCCGTAAGTGGATGATAAGAGGGTCGTAGCCGCTCGAAGCAAGGCTTGATCAAGCCACTAGAGAGTTGGTCGGCTATGGCAATCAAGAGAGCGACCATCAAGATCAGAAGGATCGACTCACGAAGCGGCTTTTTGATAAAAAGAAAGATGACCAGTCCGAAAGCAACGGCTATCCACGGCCAGCGCGAAGAGATGAGATACATAAAAGCATCCCAATAAGGCGTGTGCGCTCCATTGATTGCTAAAAAAGCGTCTCGCTCCCAAAGTGCTAACTGCTCAACCATAGTTTCTATCCTTCTATCATAGGGAGTGCTTCAGTAGCTGAGGCACTCCTTTGTTTTCACGTTTACGTACTGACCACCTTTTCGATAGCCGTACGTGCTATCTGTCCAGAGATGCCATCAGGCAGGGTCACCGCTAGGTAAGCTTGCCCACGATCCTCGACATCGATACACATCTCAGCTCCATCATATAGCTCCATCATCGGGGTAGCTACTGACGGATCATCCTCCAGGGCATAGAGCGGAGCCTTGACACCGCAGAGTACTGCCACATCTGCCTGCTGATCGTAGTGACGACGATGTAGTATTATGAGTAAGGTGCAGCCCCACAAGACGATCAAGGCAAGCATCGCATAAAACGATCCTCGCCGCACCCGCCTAGAGTGACCTAAGAAGAATGCCAAACAAGTGACTATCCCCCCCGCAAAAAGCACAATCGAAGCGATGAGCCACCCATTCATAGAGACGGCATAAGCACACGCATCTGCCCAGCGACGCACGATCGGGTACTCCATAGCGGGCATATTCATCCTCGCCTCCTCAACCAAACGCAGATTGTGCCGTGCCTCAGAGTAGTCGGGAGCTAGTAGCAAGGCTCTACGATAATTCACTATCGCTCTCCCCCTCTGCTCCACCTCATTGTAAGCAGCACCAGCACGATAGTAACAGAGACTCTGCAGGCTCTCCTCGCCCTCAGCTTGCTGAGCCAGATGACTATACATCTCGGCAGCCTGCTCGTAGCGACCTGCAGCATATGCAGCGTCCGCCTGCACAAGAGCTTCAGGCTGTGTACCCTCTGCAAGATTAGCACGACTACAAGAGCATAGTACGAGAAGCTCCACAAGAAGCATCATCATCACACCACACCCCAACTTACAGACTCTATGTCGTACTATCATATCCTTTTACTCTTCAAACTGCACATAGGCACATATAGCCTCCGTTGCTTGGACTCAAGACAGATCGTCCACCATCAACATCTTAGTATGAGAGCGTGAGATAAGCCCCTAGCTTATGACCTTATATAGACATAGCGAAGCCACTACCACCTAAGAGGAAGAGCCCTTGATACAAAGGGGTACAGGGCAATCAGAAGCACGCTCAAGACTAGAGTCTACGCAACGTGTGATCGAGTTGGGATTCGAACCCAAGACCTACTGCTTAGAAGGCAGTTGCTCTATCCAGCTGAGCTACTCGACCTATATTATTTAAGGTGTCACACAGCGACCTCCGATCTGTCGTGTCAAAGAGGTAGCTGATACGTCTTGCCCATGCGCACTACTGCTACGGCTCGACAAAGGTACAAAAAACTATTCGCCCCCCCAAATAGTCGCCATCCGCTTTTTTGTCAGAAAAAACGGATCCCTACGTAGCAATTTCCAAATCTCCACGTGGCGGTTTTTCATTTTCCACGTGGGCGCAAATCATTTCCTCCGAAGTTTCATTTGATTCCTCCGATGTTTCGTTTCGTCCCTACGTAGGCATTTTTCATTTTTCACGTGGCGATTGGAGAATTTCCACGTGGGGATTGCTTTTTTCGCCTCACTCCTGATCAAGCTCCTCTGTAGTCTCGCCCTTTTTTGTACCTTTACGGGTGAAATGAATATAGTCTATGCCTTATGATGAAGCATATCGTATCTATCGAGCAGTGTGCTGAGCAAGATATACTACGTATCTTGGATCGTGCTGCACTCTTTGAGGCAAATCCTAATCGCCATCTAATGGATGGGATGGTGGGTGCCACCTTGTTTTTCGAACCATCGACACGTACCCGACTGAGCTTTGAGACAGCGGTCAATAGGTTGGGCGGACGAGTCATCGGATTCTCCGACCCTAAGTCCAGCAGCTCGACAAAGGGCGAGTCGCTCAAGGACACCCTACTCATCGTCTCTAACTATGCCGACGTGATCATCATGCGGCACTACCTAGAGGGTGCTGCCCTCTATGCTACAGAGGTCTCGCCCGTGCCGATCGTCAACGCTGGCGATGGTGCTAATCAGCACCCCTCGCAGACGCTCCTAGACCTCTACACGATACGCTCTACACAAGGCACGCTCGAGGATCTACACATCGTGATGGTGGGCGACCTGCGCTTCGGACGTACGATCCACTCGCTCATAGAGGGGATGCGCTTCTTCTCACCTCGATTTACCTTTGTCGCACCACCCGAGCTTAGACTGCCCGAGGAGTACCGGCAGTATTGCGATGAGCATCATCTACGCTATGAGGAGACTTCGCTCTTTACCCCAGAGGTAATCGCCGATGCTGATATACTCTATATGACTAGGGTGCAGCGTGAGCGCTTTACCGATATGGAGGAGTATGAGCGTGTCAAGGATGTCTACATACTTAATAAGGAGATGCTACAAGGCACGAAGGACAATCTGCGCATCCTCCACCCCCTACCACGTGTCAATGAGATTGCGACCGATGTGGATAGCAGTCCTAAGGCGGAGTACTTTCGCCAAGCACAAAACGGACTCTACATACGTCAGTCGATACTCTGCGAGGTACTCGGTATAGAAGTTGATAAGTAACTGTACACTATGAAAGCTAAGACTCAAGATGCACTAAGCAAGCAGCAAGAGGGCATGCTGGTCACTGCCATCTGCAATGGTACCGTGATAGATCATATCCCCCCTAAGAAGCTCTTTAAGATAGCCCACCTTCTACAGCTCGAGGATATGGAGGAGCCTATCACCATCGGCAACAACTTAGATAGCCACTACCTAGGCAAGAAGGGGATCATCAAGATCTCTGGGCGGATGCTATCTGACGAGGAGGCGAGTCGCATAGCACTCATTGCTCCAGATGTACATATCAACATCATCAAGAACTATGAGGTGGTGGACAAGCGGACGCTACATCTGCCTGAAGAGATCGTAGGCTTTGTGAAATGTCCTAACGCCAAATGCATCACTAACAACGAGCCCGTGTGTACACACTTTCACCTCATCGACGCTGAGCACGAGGTACTACGCTGTCACTACTGCGGGCGCAAAGTATCGGAGGAGCGTATCGAGCTACTCTAAGCAATGAACTCACTAACAAACAAATACTTAATACTATGACAAATCAATCTACAGCCACCAAGTCACGTCGTGGTCTGACTACGACTATTATCATCGTGGCGGTCGTACTGCTCCTTGTCTTTTGGGGCGTGGGTCAGTACAACTCGCTCGTAGTGCTAGACGAGCAGGTCAACACCTCGTGGAGCCAAGTGGAGAACCAATACCAGCGCCGTGCCGACCTCATCCCCAATCTTGTGGAGACGGTCAAGGGCTACGCCTCTCATGAGCGTGAGACCCTCGAGGGGGTGATCAATGCCCGCGCTAAGGCGTCACAGCCCATCGTCCCATCTGGCGAGGGGATGACTCAAGAGCAACTCAATCAATTCCAGCAAGCTCAGGGAGATCTAACCAGTGCGCTGAGCAAACTGATGGTAGTCGTGGAGCGCTACCCCGAACTCAAGGCAGACGAAAACTTCCGCCAGCTACAAGCTCAGCTAGAGGGTACGGAAAACCGTATCACGACGGCTCGTATGGACTTTAACAACCAGGCACAGCAGTACAACACGAAGATACGTCGCTTCCCGACGAATATCTGTGCTGGTATCTTCGGCTTCCGTCAGCGTCCTTACTTCCAGGCAGAGGCTGGTGCGGAGCAAGCTCCTCAAGTAAAGTTTTAGTTGTTAGAGATTGGAGAGAAGATCTCACTAGAGTCACTAGTGCAACTAGAGCCACTAGTGGCACTAGTGAGACTAGCCCTCCTCTCCTTTTAATCTCTAACCTCTAATCTCTAACCTCTAAATCCCCCATGAAGCACACTTTACTTTTTCTAGCTCTCCTACTGCTACCCTATGGGACGCTTTCTGCCCAAAAGACTGTCTCGTGGGAGGATATCCCGAACGTACAGCTACAGGACAGCACGCAGTTTGTTTCGGACGTAGCACACATCATCGAGCCCGAAGCGCTACAACGGATCAACGAGACGATCCTAAGCATGCGCCAGACACATGGTGTGGAGGGAGTCGTCATCACGCTCCCCTCCATCGGTCAGAGTGGCTCTATCGAGGATCTCGCTCGGGAGATACTTCGTGGCTGGGGCGTAGGCTCTAAGATAGACAATAGTGGCTTCGTCATACTCGTCTCGCTAGATAGTCGTCAGATACGCATCGAGACGGGCTACGGACTAGAGGGCGTGCTACCTGATGCCCTCTGTAGTCAGATCATCGCTCATCGTATGGCACCACACTTCAAGCGTGGAGACTATAGTACAGGCATTCTCTCTGGTGTACAAGCGATACAAGAGACGATCTCGGCAAACTACGAGGGGGCGACTCGCACCGATCGTGCTGAGGACGATCAAGTAGCGGATGGTGTGTTCAATGGATTGGTGGTCCTCTTGGTGCTGATCCTCTGTGTCGTTATGCTGGTCTCTTACAAAGACGAGCAGACAGCTCCGGAGCAGCGTATCAAGCGACTCAATAGACAGATCCTAGGCTTCCTATTCATAGCTTTGATCTTAATGATCGGTGGGAGCTTCCTCTTGATAGCGGGAGCCATCGTCGTACTCCTCGCTCTCTACGCTATCCTGCGTCATCGGCTCTCTTTCGAAGCACTCCTCTGTCGTACATGTAATCAAAACAAGCTACAGCGTCTCTCTGACACTGCTAAGCTATCGCTGCTCACGCCCGCACAGCAACTGGAGGAGCGACTCGGCAGTGTGCACTACCTCGTCAAGCAGTGTGATAATTGTGGTGCCGTAGAGCGTTATGGCGAGGTAGCTGGCAACTCCCGCTACAAACGTTGCCCGCACTGCGGGACCTATGCGCTACAGCACACTGGGACGCACCGCCTGCGCTCTGCGGATCGACGTGTCGCCTATATCCATCGTCAGGAGTATCACTGTCTCTACTGCGATCAAGACCATCACACAGACGAAACGGTCTACAAAGAGAATGACGCTGCCCTAGGTGGAGCCATACTCGGAAGTATCATCGGCAACTCTCTCGGACGAGGAGGTCGTGGCGGTGGTTTCGGTGGTGGTTTCGGTGGTGGCTTCGGTGGTGGCTTCGGCGGCGGAGGCTTCGGCGGCGGTTCGGGCGGTGGCGGTGGTGCCACTGGGGGCTGGTAAACTTCTACTACACCTTATATCTTAGGCATTATGTCAATACTACTCTACTTCTTACTGCTCATCTTAGGCTTGGTCATGATCACAGCTGGGGCAAACTTCCTCACCAATGGCTCTGTGACGATCGCTGAGCGACTGGGCGTGTCGCAACTGGTGATCGGTCTCACGATCGTAGGCTTTGGCACCTCAGCCCCTGAGCTAGTCGTGAGCATCACCTCGGCTCTAGCCAACAAACCTGACATCGCCATAGCCAATGTGGTGGGAAGTAACATCTCCAATATCCTCCTCATACTAGGCGTCAGTGCTATGATCTACCCGATCCGTGTGACACACGATGCTATGAAGCGTGATATACCGATCGCTATGCTGGTCACAGCCATCTGTCTAGTCATGGCGAGCGACCATCTCCTCACGGGAGGCTTCTCGGGCAACATCATCGATCGTGGCGATGGTATCGTACTCCTCTGCCTTCTTATCTTTTACCTTTATCTAGCCTTCATGTCTGCAGCTAAGGAAAAGGCACCCGAGCCTGACCTCTCGTCACTAGAGGATGATGCAGATAAGTCTAAGGCAAAGCGTGCGACTATGACACTGCTACTCTCTATCGCAAAGGTCATCGGGGGACTCGCTCTACTGGTCTTCGGTGGACGTCTATTCGTAGACAATGCCTCTAGTATAGCACGCTCGTGGGGTGTGAGCGAAGCAATCATCGGACTCACCATCGTAGCCATCGGCACCTCACTGCCAGAGCTGGCCACATCGGTCGTGGCAGCCGTCAAGCGTCAGCCTGATCTTGCCATAGGCAACGTTGTGGGGAGTAGCATCTTCAATATCCTCTTTATCCTCGGCGCCTCTGCCACGATCACGCCCCTAGTACCAGCTGGCATACAGCTCTTGGACTATCTAATGATGCTGGTAGCTGTCTTCCTCCTCTTTATCTTCAGCAACGTGCTCGGACGAGCTATGATCAGCCGCAAGGAGGGCATTGTACTGCTCGCTGTCTACGTAGCCTATATGACCTACCTCATCCTCCAGTCACTGGGCATCGGCATCTAACCACTTAGCCGATCTCTTCCCCTCCTTACAAGGTTCTCTTTGACTTACTCCCTACATCTAGTTTTACGGGAGGGATCATATAATGTTCGCTAGGTGTGAGTTGTGGCGTTTGGACTATAGCCTCTATGCCCTACAGATTGGAGTTTGTCATCGTATCGCTCTTCTTTGTGCCTTGTTGAAACATTTACAAGTCACAGACAGACATTGCGTACACTAGAGTGCAGGGTCCTATAGCGCACGGTATTACCTTTGCATCGCCTATCTACTAGGGTTAGGGCAGTAGCACAGCAAGGGGCGGTTAGCGACGCTGCTTCTGCTGCGCTTTCTGCTGCGCCTCTCGCTCTTTGAGCTTGCGACGGCGCTCCTCCTCGAGTGCCTTGAGACGCTTCTGTCGCTCTTTCTCCTGCTGACGCAGTTGCTCCTTGCGTGCTTTCTCCTGAGCACGACGCTCTGCCTCCACACGCTTGATCTGCTCCTTACGCAGTTGCTCCTGGCGGCGCTGCTCTTCACGGCGAGCTTTGAGCTCCGCATCGCGCTGGCGCTGACGCTCCTTGAGTTGCTCCTCACGATCACGCTTCGCCTGACGCTCTTGCGCTTTGCGCTCGCACTCCATCTGCTTCAGATCCTCGGGAGTCACTTGTCGTGCCTTTTGGATCGTGGTGCGCTGGTCCTCTACGGGCATCGTCTCTTCAGGCTTTTGCAGTAAGCTGTCAAGCTGCAGCTCCACCGCTGGCAGAGCGATCTGCGAGCGATCTATTTCGAAGGTGATTGGCTTATCGACGGCTGGCATGACGGGCGAAGCAACCGTATCGCTCTTCACGGTCTTCTCTTCTTGCAAACCTGTGAGGAGGAGCCAGCGATCTATGAGATAGTGCGCTGCGGGATAAAGCTCGACCAAGCTGTCAGCCACGAAGGTCATATAGTCGCCGATACTCTTGGCGCCCGTAGCGACCTGACGGTAGTTGTCGTCGGTCATAACGAGCAGCAGCGCCGAACTATCCAAAGCGGAGAGATAGCCCTCAGGACTATAAGCCCGAGTCACGTACTGCCAGGCGACAGTGGCCGAGGGGAGGTCGCTGATGGTCACGAGGGTCTCATGCTCCGAAGGGGCGAAGGCTACGGGAAGGATGTAGTCGGTGAACTGAGCGTAGTTGAAGCTCTCGACGGCGAAGCGCAGAGAGCGCTCCAAGGCGTCACCTCGCTGTGGCACGATGAGCAGAGCTTGGTACTTGTCGCTACGCTGTCCAATGGTAAAAGGTTGCTCCGCCAAGGTTCCTGCGACACTATCCTGCGACGCAAGGCGCAGATCCCAAGCGATGCCTTGGTAGCCACCCTGAGCGATGTGCGCTCCACGCAACAGACGCTGGAGCATCTCCTGAGCGAGGACAGCTACCTCCTCTTTAGGATAAGATGCGGTGAGCGCCTCAAGCCCCTTTCTAAAGGCGGCTTCGTCACCCTGCAAGACATAGCTGAGCGCATTGACAAAGGCAAACTGTGGCAAAGTCTCGGAGAGCGGATAGGACTCCGCTGTCTCACGATAGAGCCGCTGCACCTCTCGTGACCGGCCCGCTAAGTAAGCATTAAAGGCTTGGTCATAGAGTCGCTCATCAGCCCCGATGTTGGCGCGTAGCTTGGCTATGTAGTTAGGATCTTGTAGCGTGACGGCAAGCGGGTCTTCGGGTAGCTCGGCGAGCAACTTGCGTCGCCACGGCTCGGCGAGGTCTGCTCGCTCTAGTCGCTGGTAGAGCATATAGAGCGTGTAGTATATGGAGGCTCTGTCGGCGTACTCGGGGTAGCGTCTGAGCAGGTCTT
>OLNQ01001452.1_pt1 | contig 22742 bp, 20 predicted proteins | sample 1672821 | NCBI WGS metagenome assembly OLNQ01 (sample SAMEA3136727, study PRJEB25190) | human gut metagenome | biome: human gut; feature: human-associated habitat; material: faeces | place: Austria | collected 2013 | reverse complement strand
CCTCGTCTCCACCAATCGTTAATTAGCGGTCTTACTTTGGTAGGACCGCTTTTTTTAATTCCCTTAAAACACCAAAAATGTTATAATGTAATAGAGTATGTAAGAAGGAAGGAGAAACACATGGGAATCTTTTTGAACCCTGGAAATACTGCCTTTAAAGAAGCAGTGAATGCCAGAATATATGTTGATAAGACAAAGCTTATCGATTTCACTAACCAGTTCATCAATACGCCCCAGAAATTCATTTGCAGCAGTCGTCCGCGCCGTTTCGGCAAATCAATGGCTGCTGATATGCTCCTGGCCTATTACAGTAAGGAGAGCAAATCTGAAGAGCTTTTTGCAGGACTTGCTATTACAGACTGCCAAAGCTTTAAAACGCACTTGAACAAATACGATGTAATCTACTTCGATGTTCAGGAATGCATTGACAACGCAGAAAGCATTGAAAATACTATAGAATACATAACCCAGAGCGTTCTGGAGGAGCTGAACCTGGCTTATCCTAAGACAATACCATCAGATACCAAGACGGTTTCCGAAGCATTGAACTATATTAATCAGGCTACTGAAAACAGATTTGTCATCATAATCGATGAATGGGATGCTATGTTCCGTGCCGCACCAAAGCAAAAAGAAACTCATGAAAAATATATCGCGTTTCTTCGCAGTCTGTTCAAAGGAGCAGGGGCAAGACGTTTTATTGCGCTTGCTTATATCACAGGCATACTGCCTATAAAGAAGTATAAAACGCAGTCGACATTGAATAACTTCATGGAATACACTATGATAAACCCCGGACCGATTGCTCCCTATTTTGGCTTTACGGAAGAAGAAGTAGCAATACTTTGCAAAACTTACAATAAAGATTTTGGCAATATACGGCGCTGGTACGACGGATACAGGTTGAGTGGCCTGCACATCTATAATCCTTTTGCTGTAACTAATTTGATCTTGCAGGGGAACTTTCAGAGCTATTGGCTTCAGAGCGGGACTTACGAATCTGTTAAAGACCTTATCAGTATTGACTTTGACGGATTACGCAAGGATGTTATTGAACTGCTCGCAGGTGGAAGCGTAAAGGTTAATCCCTATTTCTTCCAAAACGATATGGATTCTTTTGACGACAAGAATGATGTGCTTGCGCTGCTCATCCATCTAGGTTATCTTGCTTATAGTCCTGAAAAAGAAACCGCCGAAATTCCTAATGAAGAAATCAGGACAGAATTTCAGAAGGCTGTACAGTCCGTAAAATGGACAGAGATTTTAGGCTTTCTCAAGGAATCCGAAAGACTGCTTGCTGCGGTTAATAGAAAAGACAACAATGAAGTTGCTAAGATTATTGAAGCTGTTCATGATACATCCGTATCGATACTTCAGTACAACGACGAAAATTCTTTGAGCTACGTCTTAGACAAAGCTTTTCTGGCAACGATGAATTTCTATTTCAAGCCCAAAAGAGAACTTCCTGCAGGCAAAGGATTCGCTGATATTGTCTATATTCCTAAGCCGGAATACAGGAAAAACCATCCGGCATTAGTAGTCGAACTGAAATGGAACCAAGATGCCAAGACTGCAATTGATCAGATTAAAAAGAAGCAGTATCAGGAATCCATCAAAGAATATACCGATAACATCCTGTTTATCGGTATAAACTACGATAGGAAAAGCAAAAAGCACGAATGCCTTATAGAAGAGTTCAAAAATTAAATTCGATTCTCCTCGTCTCCACCAATCGTTAATTAGCGGTCTTACTTTGGTAGGACCGCTTTTTTGTGCGCAAAAAAAGACGCCCATGCATATGAGCGCCTGTATAAATTGTTTAATGGCTCAGCAGCCTTCGTTTTCCTCCCATTCCTCGCTGTTTTCGTTGATGTACCATTTGCCGTTGATATAGATATTTTCTTCGATAGTACGCGGGCCCCAGATAACGCTGCCTTCAGGAACGTAGTCCTCGCCATCGTCGGGGCAGGTGTCGTCATAGGTGATAAAAGAGCCGGTGACGTTGATAGTGTCTGATTCTATATCATTTTTTTCCTGCTGCTGCGTTATGGCAGGCGGCTTCAGGATCAGATGGTATGCCATCAATAGATGGATAATATAAGTGAAGCAACCAAGCAGCACTATATCCTTTCGCAAATCAAAGAGGATAAAAATGAAAATCAGAATTACTAAAACGGAGTTATAGATGAAAGCGTTCTCCGGATCAAGTTTTTTTATTTTATGTAAAAGATAAATAATCAGCAGTGTTAAGGGCAGCAGCACAAGAAAATAGCCTAATGATGTATGCGTAAAAATTAAAATAACGAGCGTTAAAAGGAGCATTAAAGCTATAAGGGCAATTACCTTTTTTATGTTACTGCAGAAGCTGTCGATGAAATTCATGGTACGCACCTCACTTTTATCTGTATTATAGCATGCCGGGGAATTTTCTACAAAAAATCTAAAAAAAACTGCAGAAATCGCTTGAATATGCTCTTTAAATGTGATATAGTATACACTATATTAAGGATTTCCCCAGAAAAAAGTATAGTATTTTAAAAGGAGCAATTTATTATGGAGAAAGAAAAAGCATTCCTGCTGTGGTTTGACCAGCTGGAGAGAAAAGACGTAGCAATCGCCGGTGGTAAGTCTTCTTCCTTGGGCGAGCTGACCTCTCATGTTGACGTACCTGTACCGTATGGCTTCGCAACTACTGCCTGCGCTTACAGATACTTCTTTGAAAAGACCGGTCTGTACGAAAAGATTAAAACTTTAATTGCCGGTCTGGACGTAGACAACAGCGCTCAGCTGCGCGAGGTTTGCGCTAAGGTCCGCCAGGCAATTATGGACGAAGAGATGCCGCAGGATCTGCAGGATCTGATTGCCCAAGCTTACAAAGAGCTGGGTGAAAAGGTTGGCCAGGCTGATCCGTTCGTTGCTGTTCGCAGCAGCGCTACCGCAGAGGATTTGCCGGATGCAAGCTTTGCAGGCCAGCAGGACACCTACCTGAACGTAAAGGGTGCAGAAACCATCGTTGCTAAGGTTAAGGAATGCTATGCTTCCTGCTTTACCGACCGTGCGGTTTACTACCGTGAAAAACAAGGCTTTGATCATCTGGATGTAGCACTGAGCGCTGCAGTACAGATGATGGTATTCTCCAAGGCTGCAGGCGTTATGTTCACTGTTAACGTTGCTACCGGCGACGACAAGAACATCCTCATCGAAGGCGCATGGGGCTTGGGCGAATATGTTGTTCAAGGCACCGTAACTCCGGATAACTATACTGTAAATAAAGCTACCTGCGAGATTGTTGAAAAGAACGTTAACGCGCAGGACATTAAGCTAATCCGCAAAGCTGACGGCGACTGCGAAGAAGTTGTTGTACCGCTGGATGAGCAAAACGAGCAGAAGCTGACTGATGAGCAAATCAAACAATTGGCTGAATGCGCTAAGAAAATTGAAGCACACTATGGCTGCTACATGGACATGGAATGGGGCGTTGACGAGCGCGATAACAAGGTTTACATCCTGCAAGCCCGTCCTGAAACCGTATGGAGCCGTCGTAACAAAGAAAATGGTGCACCGAAAGAGGAGAAGAAAGTGACTACTGATCGCAAAGTTATCGTTAAAGGCTTGCCTGCCAGCCCTGGTAATGTAGCAGGCCGCGTACATGTAATTTTGGATCCGTCCCATATCGACGAATTCAAGGAAGGCGAAATCCTCGTAACCGAAATGACCGCTCCTGACTGGGTACCGGCTATGAAGAAAGCGAAAGCAATCGTAACCGATAGCGGCGGAATGACCTGCCATGCTTCTATCGTATCCCGCGAGCTGGGCATTCCCTGTATCGTAGGTACCAAGAGCCGTGGCGAAGCTGCTACCACCACCATTCCCGATGGCATTGACGTAACCATTGATGCTACTCATGGTGTTGTATACGAAGGCATCATCGAAGAGCCGAAGGCTGAACAACAGGCACAACAAGTAGTTGCTGCTGCTGAATACTTCCCGCCGACCGGCACTAAGATTTATATGAACCTGGGCGATCCTGAGCTGGCTGAAAAATATGCTGCTCTGCCTTGCGACGGTATCGGCCTGATGCGCGAAGAGTTCATCTGGACCACCTATATCCATGAACATCCGCTGTATCTGATCAAAATCGGTCAACCGGAAAAGGTTGTAGACCAACTGGCTGAAGGCATCCGCCAAGTTTGCCAGGCTATGGCTCCGAGACCGGTAACCATGCGCTTCTCCGACTTCAAGTCCAGCGAATACCGCGACCTGAAGGGCGGCGACGAATTCGAGCCGAACGAGCCTTCCGCTCTGCTGGGCTGGCGCGGTGCTTCCCGTTACTATGATCCTAAATATATCGAAGCATTCAAGCTCGAATGCATGGCTGTTCGCAAAGTTCGCGAAGAGTTCGGCTTGAAGAACCTGAACGTTATGATTCCGTTCTGCCGTAACGTAGAGGAATGCGAAAAGGTTACCAAGATTATGGCTGACTGCGGTCTGTCCCGTGGTAAAGACTTTAAGGTTTGGCTGATGGCTGAGATTCCGTCCAACATCATCCTGGCTGACCAGTTCAACAAGTTTGTTGACGGCTATTCCATCGGTTCCAACGACCTGACCATGCTGGTTCTGGGCTGCGACCGTGATAACGATACTGTTTCCCATATCTATGACGAACGTAACCTGGCTGTACGCCGTGCAATCCGTCACCTGATCGAGGTTGCTCATAAGGATGGCAAGACCGTTTCTATCTGCGGTCAGGCTCCGAGCGTATATCCTGAGTTCTGCGAGTTCCTCATTAAGAGCGGTATCGACAGCATGTCCGTTAACCCGGATACTGTTAAGTTCACCAAGAAGCTGGCTGCTCAAATCGAGCAACGCATCATGATGGATGCTTTGACCGGCAAAGGCCGTCAAGAGGTTGAGGACCTGAACTGGTAAGAGGCAATTAAAGACTTTCAGCTCTTTGGCTAAGCGCATTGGCTTTATCTGGAAGCAGAAAAAGTAAATATGTAGTAAAGAGTTTTAGGACTCCTGTATTGTAGTACAAATTACAATGCAGGGGTCCTATTTGCTTTTTTCTGGAAAAATTTAAGGAGGTAATCATGTTTTCCGTTATTTTTGTTCTTGGGCTGCTTTATCACACTTATACCGATTTGAAGTTCATGCTGCTTTATGACAAGGTAACGTTATTTTTAATTGCAGCAGGTGTTGTACGTGCATTTTATGAGCATCAGCTATTAAATGCTCTTTATGGTGCAGGTGTAACGCTGGCAATTATGCTGCTGTTGTATTTTGCCAGCCGCGGAGGTATGGGCGAGGGAGATGTTAAGCTGGCGCCGGCTCTGGGAATCTGGCTTGGCTTAGAGCAGGGACTATTGTGTTTGCTGCTCGCCTTTGTCAGCGGTGGTGTTGTAGGGGCATTATTGTTGCTGTGCAGGCGTGGGAAGCTGAAACAGGCTATCCCCTTCGGACCGTTTTTGTGCGCAGCAGCGGTTGCTGCGTATTTTTGTGGTAAAGAAATCATTACATGGTATTGGAGGATGTTCTTATGATGAAGTATGGTAAAAGTATTAGTGTTGAAGAACTATTTGAGCCTGTACTGTGCGCTTTGCGCTGCCGTTGGCGCCGTAAGCAGGCGCTTTTGCTGTTGTCACTGCAAACGGGGCAGGTGGCGTATTGGCAGAATGGTGAGCATAGCTGGCAGGAGCAGCTGAATGAGGAATGTCTGGCAGATAAGCAAAGACTTACCGATGCTTTACGCGAAATTCTTTTGGCACGTGATGTAGAAGAGGGGGTAGCGGTTTTATTGCTACCTGCGGCAGCAACGGTGTACTCCGAACAGCTGCTTTTGCCTTCAATGCGGCGGCGTGAACTGCAGGCTGCCTTAAAATGGGAAGTACAGCAGAGCGTTCCTTGGATGCATGAAGACTATACTTATAGCTTTGAAGCACATGTTATCGGTGAAGCAGATGAACAGCAATATCAGGTAATGTTTGCAGCCTTACAGAATGCGTCGCGTGCTGAACTGGAGCAGCTGTGCAGAAGTTTAATGCTGAAGCTGCAGGGGATTTTGTTAGGCAGTAAAACGATTGATGAAGCAGCAGATAAATGGTTTGCCGGGAAGTCTCTTCCATCAATATACAGGCAGAAGCAGAGGCGCTTACAGGGGATAGCGGCCACTTTTGGCCGTTATCTGACAAAAGCAGGCTGTGCAGCTTTAGGGTTATCGATTTTGGCTTATGCCAGTGCCTGGGGAGGCTGTTATCTGGCGCAGCGCGATTTGCAGGAGGTAGAGCAGCAATTAGAGCAGTATGCGGAGTGGGAACAGCGTATGCAGGAAAGCGAGGTTGTTGAGCGTAACTGTCAGCGTTTGGAAAAGCTGTTGGCTGTAGCGTCTAAACCATCGAAAGAGGCCGTTGGTGAGTTGGAACGCATCTGCCGCCAGATGATGCCCGGCTGTTGGCTGACACTGCTAGAATACAACGGCAGTAAAAAACCTTTAGTGCTGCAAGGACAGGCGGTGGATAATTTGGCCTTGGAAAGTTTTGTGGAGCAGCTGCAAAAATGTGGAAATTACAGCAGAGTAGAGCTTCTGCAATCGCAGCATCAGGGTAACGTTCTTGTTTATAAACTGCAACTGCAGATGAAGGAGGGCAAGCAATGAAAGCAGGAGAAAAAACAATTAATCTGCTTGCCTGCATAGCGCTGGTGTTGTCTACAGGCTTTGTAGTAAAGGCATTAGAGCTTTGGAATGAACGACAACTGGCGGTAGAACAGACACAGAAGCTGCAGTGGCAACTGACACAGCAGATTCGTTTTGCTGATGAACACAGTGATTATAAGACATATAAAATCAAGCTATTGGATAAGCAAAAGAAATTAGAGCAGCAGGTAGAGCATAATCTGAGCTTGAATAACAGGCTGCAACGCCTGCAAAAGCAGGCACGAGCTCAAAGCATTCATCTAAACAGCATGCAGATGGAGGGCAAGCCTGTGGCTTTGCAGAATGGCTTGCAGATGCAGAAATTGCAAATAAGTGCTGTCGGTGATTTTTATTCCCTGCTTCGCTGGCTGCGGCAGGCAGAACGAGATGGCTGTAAGGTTAAGGAACTGCGCTTGCAAAGCGTAATGCAGGAAAAAGAAGTGCTGAAAATGGAACTTTCTCTAGAATTTTATATCGCAAACTAATCCCGCCGATTAGCCTATGCTAATTTTATCTTGACAAAATCCCCATCTTATAAGATAATGTCATAGTAAAAGTTAGACTAGGCTAATTTAAATTCAAAAATAGCACTAGCTAATATTGTAAAGGGAGTTGCGTATGAAAAAATATATCTTACTCGTATTTGTCGTAATCATAGCCCTGGCAGGCTACTTCCTGCTGGCAAGAGGCCAGCACAAGCTTGCAGCCAACGCCGCCGTCAGCGTAACCGACAGCACCGGCGCCAAGGTACACATCCCCGCGGAGCCCAAAAGAATCGTCTTTCTTAATGCCTCCAATCTGGAAATCTTCGCCTCCATCGGTGGCAAGGCCGTCGGCAGACCTACCAGTACTTCATATCCCGACGACATCAAAGAAAGCATTAAGGACATCCCAGAAGTAGGTATGATCCACGCGCCCAATCTGGAAAAAATCATGAGTCTGAAGCCTGACCTGGTTGTAGGCACCAACGTACCCTTCCACGTAATGCTGCGCAAGCCTCTGGAAATGGCCGGCGTGCCGCTTTACCTGAACATGATAAACTCCTATGAGGACGTGCTGAAAAGCATAGACGACTTTGGCCGCTTTGCCGGCAGAGAAAAGGAAGCTGCCGCCAAGCGTGCGCAGATAGAAAAGGAATATGCCGCGCTGACGCAGGACGTACAGAAGGGCAGGGGTCCGAAGGTGCTAATCATCTTCGGCTCGCCTGACAGCTTCAATATGTCCACCAAAAAGAGCTTTGGCGGTGATCTGGCAGAGCGTTTGGGCGCCGTAAACATTGCGGACAAGGCCGAAAACGTGAAGGACAGCAGCTACATCCCGCTGAGCATGGAATTCGTAGCCAAGGAAAACCCCGACATCGTGATGCTGATTACCATGGGCGGCAGCAAGGAAATTCTGGAGAAGCTGCGCGCCAATATGCGTGACAACGCCATTTGGCATGACGTGAACGCCGTGAAGAATAACCGTGTGTACCAGCTGCCGCCGAGCCTGTTTACCGTTAACCCCGGCACGCACACCATCGACGCGATGAAGATTATGAAAGAATATATGTATGGAGAGGCCAAGTGATGAGTAATGATGCCAAAACAAAAGAAAAAGTGCGCATAGCAGTGTTCTTCGGCTTGTGTATCCTGCTCGTCGTAGGCATTTTCGTGAGCATCGGCAGCGGTACAGTGAGCCTTTCGGTGAGCGAAACATGGGCGGCACTGACGGGCGAGGCCGATGCTGACACCGACCGCATTGTGAACCTCATCCGTCTGCCCCGCACGATTGTGACTGTGCTTGTAGGTGCTAACCTGGCTTTGGCAGGCTGCAACCTGCAGGGTGTGCTGCACAATCCGCTGGCAGACCCCGGTATCATCGGCGTGAGTGCCGGTGCGGGCCTTTTTGCGATGGTGATAATGCTGCTTTTCCCGGAACAGTCCGCTATGGTGCCGCTGGCAGCCTTCGTCGGCGCCGTGCTTTCCACAGGCATCGTCTTTTTCCTGGCGTGGGAAAAGGGCATCAACCCCTTGCGCATGATTCTGGCAGGCGTGGCGGTTGCCACCTTCTTCGGCGGCGGTATGGCGGCGCTGAACGTATTTTACAGTGATAGAATCCAAGGCACGGTTATGTGGATGGCCGGCGGCTTTCAGGGGCGTAGCTGGGGGCATGTGGAGATGCTGCTGCCTTATAGCGCGATTGGTATTATCGGTACAATTTTGTGTGCACGTTCCCTGAATGCGTTGCAGTTAGGTGATGAGCTGGCCAAGAGTTTAGGCGTACGCGTTATGCGCATGCGCACAATTTTAATCTTTCTTTCCGCGCTGCTGGCGGCAGTTTCCGTAAGCGTAGCAGGCATGTTGGGCTTTGTGGGCCTCATCGTGCCGCACATCATGCGACTGTTAATCGGCAGCGACCACGAATATCTGCTGCCCTGTGCGGCGATTGCCGGCGGTGCGGTGGTAACACTGGCTGATACGGCGGCAAGAACGCTTTTCAGTCCGCTGGAAATTCCCGTGGGCATCTTCATGTCCTTCATCGGCGGTCCGTTCTTCTTGTATCTGCTGAAACGGAGGATGCGTTAAGCTATGAATATCCCGACATTACATACACAAAAAATTACTCTGCGCTACGGCGAGCACACGATAATCAGGGACCTGACACTGGATATTTCCCAGCCGGAAATTGTGACGATTATCGGGCCGAACGGCAGCGGCAAATCAACGCTGCTGAAGGCGCTCTGCCGCTTGCTGGAGCCTGCGAGCGGTGCGGTTTATCTCGACAGCAAGGATATCAACAAAATGTCAACGGAAGAGGTGGCACGCACGCTGGCGGTGATGGCGCAAAGCGCGAACGCTCCCGGCGGCACGACGGTGGAGGAGCTGGTGTGCTACGGACGAATGCCGTACCGCAGGTTCTTCGACGGCCTCAATCAGGAGGACCGCCTGGCGATTGAAGAAGCGCTGGAGTTTACGGAGTTGGGACCGCTGCGTACGCGCCTGGTGCATACTCTGAGCGGTGGTGAACGTCAACGCGCGTGGCTGGCCATGGCGCTGGCGCAGAAGCCGAAGATTTTGCTGCTCGATGAGCCTACGACCTATCTTGATGTGCATCATCAGCTGGAGCTGATGGAGCTTGTTGTGCGATTGCATAACGAAATGGGGCTGACGGTTATCATGGTGCTGCACGACTTGAACCATGCGGCGCGCTACAGTGAGCGACTGATTGCGCTGAAAAAGGGCACAATCATGGCAGACGGACCTACGGACGAGGTGTTCACGCAGTCTGTGATTGAAGAGCTTTACGATGTGAAGGCTGTGATAATGCGTGTCGAGGCCAACGGGACGAAATATCCCGTGTGCTTTCCGTATAGTGTAGAGGAGCATGATTAAGATGAATAAATTCATGAAAACAATCGCTCTTAGCATGGCAATGCTGTGCTTGGGCGCAGGTGCCGCAGGTGCGGCGCAGTTCAGCGATGCGCAGAGCGGTAAAAATTTAACAGCAGCGCAGCTGGCAAGCAAGCTGCAGAAGTATGATGTAGTTTTCTTTGGTGAATATCATGACCAAAGTGAAATACACCAATATGAATTAGAGCTTTTGAAGGCAATGTATAAGGCAAAAGGCGAGAAACTGGCCTTATCCATGGAAATGTTTGAGGTAGATAACCAAAGTAAGTTAAATAACTTTTTGGCAGATACTCTGAGCGAAGAAGATTTACTGGCTACCGCTCGCCCCTGGCCTAATTACCGTACGGATTATGCTCCGCTGGTAAATTTTGCCAAAGAAAAGAAAATGCCCGTTATTGCCGCTAACGTACCGCGCTTTTTGGCAGCGCACGTAGCGAAAAACAACGCTTCGACGGAGGGCGTGGAGGCGCAGTATCAGCAATGGCTGCCCAAGCATACCTATGCTCCCGAGGGCGCGTATAAGGATAAATTCTATGCGCAGATGAGCTCCCCGGCAGCGCCGATGAAGATGCCGCCAGCGCGTTTAGCAGCAGTTTATGCGGCGCAATGCCTGAAGGATGACAAGATGGCCGAGAGCATTGCTGCGTTTGCCGACGCACATCAGAATATGCAGATTTTGCATATCAACGGCTGCTTCCATTCCGATGCGCATCTGGGAACAGCGCAAAAGCTGGAAGCTTTGCGTCCTGAGCTCAAGGTTGCCGTAATCACACCGCTGGAGCGCAAACAGAAGGGCGAAAAGCCTGCGGGTGATTTTGTCGTTTGGTTCGACAGAAAATAAATTCTTCCGATATTTTTTTATCCGTGGGTTAGCGGTCGCTGACCTTGCGGGTGTGAAATATACCATAAAAATAAGCAGAAAAAAGAGGTGCATTATGAGAAATTTAAACAAAAAGAAGATAGCCTTACTCACTGCCTGCGTTGTCAGTGCAGTCGGCCATATGGCATTTGCTGCTGAGGCAGATAATTACGATGAATACAGCGGTGCGGATTACGTTGTGACTGCGACCAAGACACAGCTGGAGAAAAAAGAGGTTCCGCAAAGCGTTGAGGTTATTACCCAAGAAGATATCAAAAATACTGCTGCTTATAACGTGCGCGATGCCTTGCGTTTTGCAACCAACATTGATGTACAAGAGGTTGGTATGACCGGCAATGTGGTTATGGTTCGCGGTATGGAAAGCAAGCATACGTTGATTTTGGTTGACGGTCGTCGTATGGCTGCCGAAAACACCAGTTCTACAATGAATGCCTATGAGCTGAGCCGTATCAATCTTGCAGATGTAGAACGCATTGAAGTTATTCGTGGCAATGGTTCTGCTTTGTATGGTAGCGATGCTATGGGTGGTGTTATTAACATCATTACAAAGAAAGCCAACCAAGAGCATGCAAGTATCGGTGCTCATACCGGCACTAAAGAAATGGGTACAAACTTCTATTATTCTTCCGGACGTCAAGGCAAAGTAAGTGTAAAAGCCAGCGGCGGTATTGAAGATGTCCGTAAAGAGGTTAGCGGCTATTACAATAAAACCAAAGGCTACGATACAAGCAGCTCCAATATGTATGGACCTCGCCGTTTCTTAAATCTTGGTTTTGATTATGCCTTTGATGCTAACCGTGGTCTTGCTTTAGATTTGAATTTTATGCGTGAACAGTTCACCAGTAATAGCAGTGAAGGCACTGACAAAGGTGTTTATAATTATGATAACAACCGTTCCGATTATGCTTTGACCTATTATGGCAAGGATAATAAAAACGATTATAATCTGCGTATGTATTACAATACATTAAAGAAAAGCAACGTAACAAACGAAAATAATGCTATTACCGATTTTGACCATACCTCGTATGATACTTTGGTGTTTGAAGGCAAAAACAGCATGAAGCTGAATGATAAAAACACTATGACTTATGGCGCTGAATGGACTACGACCAATATGCGTGGTACACGTTTCGGCGGTGGCGGTGATAACAAATATAGCGAAACCTTTGCAGGTATCACTAAAGCAGGTTCTGAAAAGGAGGTAGATACTTATGCTGCTTATCTGCAGGATGAATGGAAAATTACTGATAAATGGCTGCTTATTCCTGCTGTGCGTTTTGACCATCACAATGCCTTCGGCAGTCATACATCTCCTAAAATCGGTACTACCTACAGCTTCAGCGATAATAGCCGCTTTAAGGTCAACTATGGCAAGAGCTTCCGTGCGCCGACAGTATATGAATTGTACTCTACCATGGATAAACGCATGGGCATGATGAATGTTCAGGTCTTAGGTAATCCTGATTTAAAACCTGAGAAAGCAACTAATTTCGACATCGGTTTTGAAGCAGAGCAAGGTAAATGGTCCGGCAAATTAGGTTATTATCATAATGAAATAGATAATCTTATTGATTCCGATATGTTCTACCGTGGCTATGTTCCCGGTGTCGGCATGGTTGTCAAGAGCAAATACTACAATGTAGGCGAAGCGGAAATCAGTGGTGCAGAAGCAGAGGTTGGTTACAATTTCAATGATAATTGGAATGTTAAGGCTACTTATAACTACACGGATGCTAAGGATAAAACCACTAATGCTCGTCTGAATAACAGAGCAAGACAAAACGGTGTTGTCCAATTAAGTTATACTGATAATGCAGAATTGCCGTTTACCGCAACTTTGTGGTCTAAGTGGTATGTAGATTATCTGTACAAGGTTTCCAGCAATGTTAATACCTATACCTTTAACACGTTTAACTTTGTTGCAGACAAGCAAATTACTAAAAACCTGCATGTTTATGCCGGTGTAGACAATATCTTTGACAAGACCTTACCCTATGATGAAAATCATAGCTATACTATCGACGGCCGCACCTGGCGTGTCGGCGCAGAGATGACCTTTTAATTAACTCAGAGTTTTGATTCCATAATATACAGCATACTGCTCCTTTCTGTACTTTGGGGAGCAGTATGCACCTCCTGTAAAAGTACGACAGCATTTGTAGATTTGTGAGGAAAATATGCAGGCAATAACAGATTTGATAATGTACTTTCATAAGGGCGGACTGGTTATGTGGCCGTTGCTCGCCTGTTCTATAACTGTGATAGCAATCGCCATTGAGCGGTTTATATATTATAAGAGCGTGGACAGCGGCGCTGTCTTTGCCTCCCGCTATTGTGCCGCCGTGCGCAGCGGTGATTTTGCTGTGGCGACGGAGCTGGCGCGCAAGGGCAGCGGTCAGTGTGCGCAGATGCTTGCCGATGTGGCGGCAATTACAGGCGGTAAGGCAGAAAAGAGCGCCTTCCTCGAAAGCCGTGCCGGTATTTTTATGGCGACGCTGCGCGATAAGCTGGATTACCTGGGCATTATCGTAACGATGTCCCCGCTTCTGGGACTGCTGGGCACTATTGTGGGCATGATTGGTGCCTTCAGTATTTTCAACGTAGAAGCTGGTGCGCCGATGGCGATTACCGGCGGCATCGGTGAAGCGCTGATTGCAACGGCGACGGGCTTGTGTGTAGCTATTCTTTCGCTGTGCGCACATTCCTATTTCGCTCACCGTATGGACAACATGATTACGGATATGGAGCAGTGCTTCAGCGCGCTGCTGGAGGCTGAAACAAGGAGAGCAAGATCATGAAGCTGCGAGATGTGCGTAACAGGAAAACGCCGCCGCTGATGATTATCCCGATGATTGATATTATGTTCTTCCTGCTGGTCTTTTTTATGCTGAGCACGATGTATATGATTGACATGAAAACGATTCCGGTGAAGCTGCCGCAGGCCAAAAATGCGGCGACGGATACCACGACAACCTTCGCCGTGACGATGAAGGCCGACGGCAGCATTTATCTGGGCGATGCCCAAACGGATGCGGAGGCCTTGGCGTTGCAGGCAGGCCTGGAGCAGAAGAAGAACAAAAACTTCGCCGTTGTCATTCGTGCGGAAAAGGCGCTGGAGTACGGCGAGGTGATTAAGCTGGTAGATAAGCTGAAGGGCGCAGGCGTAGCACGCTTCGGCCTGGCGACGGATGGCGGTAAGTAACGATGAAGCAGATAGAAAAGCTGCAGGCGAAGGCACGTCAGCGCTTTGGCTTTTGCGGTTCACTGATAATACATTTTATATTGTTCGTCGCACTAGCGTTTTCCGGCATCTTTGCCATGCAGCCGCCGGCTGCGGATGCTGACACCGTTGTGTTCTTTGATGCCGGCGGCGGAGGCGGTGGCGGCGATGAAGCTGTCGCTGATGCTGCTGACGATGGCGAAGAGCAGGTAGAAGACGTTGTGGAAGAAGAAACGATTACTCTGCCTGACGGCAAGATAGAGCATAAACAGGTTGTGAAGCATGTAGTGAAGCATGTGCCTGCAGGTGCAAAAAAAGGCAGCGGCGGCGGTCACGGAACAGGCCATGGCACAGGCACTGGCAGCGGTATTGGTCCCGGCAGCGGTAGTGGCAGCGGCGGCGGTCACGGTGCGGGACACGGCACCGGCGTCGGCGATGGTGTCGGCCCCGGCATTGCGCGCAATCCCAAGGTACCTCCGCGCGTAGCCTCAACTGCGGCTCCGGTTTATCCGCAGGCATTGCGTGATGCGGGAATCGGCGGGCGCGTTGTCGTGCGTGGCGTTATAGGAACTGACGGGCTCGTAGAAAGCGCCGAAGTAGTGCGCTCCAGTGGCAACAGCACTCTGGATAACAACGCCCTCAGCGCCTTTTACAAATGGCGCTTCAGTGCTGCCAAAAACGACGCCGGCCAAAAAGTACGCTGCTACTTCGTACAAGGCTTCCCATTTGTAATAGAATATAAATAATAGGCTTTGTAATAAGGAATTTTCACTTAAACTTATCGTAAAGCATGATAGTCTTTGCTTCGCTCAAACAAACAGCACACCACCCTAGGCGCTGCGCAGACCGGAACGGACGACGGGCCCGACAGCACACCGATGTCAAGCGAACTGCGCAAGCAACGGACAGGCACAGGAATTTTTCGCTGGAGTGTTGACGCATCCTGCGGAAGCACGTCATGCAAAAATCAGCGACGTGAAAAATTTTGCGAATCTAGTCGCCGGAATCCGGCGGAGCAGCCGTTAAGGGCGTTTTTTGGATACTTTTTGCCGCCCTGGGCAAAAAGTATCATAGCACGCAAGCGTAAGGGAAGCAGGCTATACTTCGCATTGAACAAAAAGCACGTCATTCTTAGCTAGTACGTTTAGCACACAACCCTTGGCGCTGCGCAGACCGGAACGGACGACGGGCTCGCCAGAACTACGATGTCAAGCGAACTGCGCAAGCAACGGACAGGCACAGGAATTTTTCGCTGGAGTGTTGACGTATCCTGCGGATGAACGCCACGCAAAAATCAGCGGCGTGAAAAATTTTGCGAATCTAGTCGCCGGAATCCGGCGAAGCAGCCGTTAAGGGCGTTTTTTGGATACTTTTTGCCGCCCCGGGCAAAAAGTATCATAGCACACAAGCGAAACGGAAGAACGTCACACATAAATAAAAATAAAAGAAACCCACAAGGAGAAAAACATGAGAAAAATAGCAATCTACGGTAAAGGCGGCATCGGCAAATCCACCACCACCTCTAATTTATCCGCAGCCCTCGCATTAAAAGGCTACAAAGTAATGCAAGTAGGCTGCGACCCCAAAAGCGACAGCACCAAAAACCTCATGGAAGGCAAACGCATCCCCACAGTATTAGAACAACTGAAAGCAAAAGGCGAAGCCTTGAAATTAGAGGACATTGTATTTGAAGGCTTCGGCGGCGTCCTGTGCGTAGAAGCCGGCGGCCCCACCCCCGGCATCGGCTGCGCAGGCCGCGGCATCATCTCCGCCTTCGAAAAGCTGGCTGAGCTGGAAGCCTTTGAAACCTACAAGCCTGACATTGTTATCTACGACGTCTTAGGCGACGTAGTCTGCGGCGGCTTCGCCATGCCCATCCGCGGAGGCTACGCACGCGAGGTATTCATCGTATCCTCCGGCGAAATGATGGCCCTCTACGCGGCAAGCAACATCGCCCAGGCCATCAAAAACTTCGGCCGTCGCGGCTACGCACGCTTAAAGGGCATTATCCTCAATGCCAAAAACATTGAGAATGAGCAGGAGCTGGTAGCTAAGGCTGCTGCAGAAATCGGCACCGAGGTTGTGCGGTACGTACCGCGCAGCGGCGATATCCAAATCGCCGAAAATCAGGGCGGTACCGTCAGCGAATTTGTCAAGGACTCACCAATGGTACAGGTGTACAACGAATTAGCCGAGCGTGTGCTGGCTATGAGCGAGGACGAAGAAGAATAGGAGGCAGTACATGGACTTAAAGGAAGATGCAATGTGGAAGATGGCCGAAAAAATGGGCATGCCCAAAAGCGCCATCAAAGCCATCAAGGCTAAGCAGAAAAACGGCGACAAAAGCGCTATGCCCGACATGGGCAAGATGATGAGCATGATGCAGGCCATGAAGGGTGACAAGAAGGACGAAATGCGCAAAATGGCTGAGAAAATGGGGATGCCGCCGCAGGCTGCAGGCATGGACGGCAACGAAATCTTAGGCCGCCTGAACCGCCTGAGCAAGGTGCAGACAATCAAGGATGTGCCCCAGCTCACAACAGCACTGTTCCCCGGCACCCACTGTCCGCTGATGGGCGCGGCGATGGTGGCAGGCGGTATCAACGATTGCCTGCTGGTAATCGTAGGCACGGACGAATGCAGCTATTACACCAAAAGCCTCACCATCAACGAGCGCTACGGCGGTATTGCGGGACGCTGCGTTTCCGTTGTGCTCGACAGCCATGATGTAACCTTCGGCAGCACCGAAAGCATGCACAAGGCCTTCAAAGAAATAGTGGCGGAATATCAGCCGAAATGCGTGATGCTCGTCACCACCTGCGTAATTGAGGTAATCGGCGATGATTACGACGCCATTGCTGCAGAGCTGACGAAACAGTACAGCATTCCGGTAATGGCGGTGCACACCGAGCACTTTAAGTGCGAGGACCATTTCCCCGGCTTGGAGCGCGCCATCACTGCCTGCGCCACCATGATGCAAAAGCAGGAATGTGACGGCAGCGTCAACGTTTTAGGCCAGCGCATGGGTAACTTTGCCGATACAGAGCTGCACGCATTTTTAGCGGCAGCAGGCGTCAAACTGGGCGTACAGCTGCCCAGCGGCTGCACTGCCGAGGAAATCCGCCGTGCTCCCGCAGCGAAGGTAAACATCGTCGTGCATGATATCGCACTGCCGTTGGCGCAGGCTATGCAGGAGCAGTACGGCATTCCTTACGTTTACTTCAACCGCTTCGCCGCACCGGAAAAAATCCTGCAGACCTATCAGCATCTGTTTAATTATCTGGAGCTGCCGCTGCCTGCGGAGATTGGCGCTAAGTTTGAGGAATGCAAGGAAATGGAGCAGCAGGTGCTGCCTGACGTCAAGGGCGTGCCCTATATCTACGGCAATACGCAGTATGACTGCTTTGAGCTCAACAGCTATCTGTGCAGCCTGGGCCTGGTGCCGCAGCTGATTCAGAGCAATAAGCTGAGTGAGGCTAATTTTGCGGATATCGAAAGTATTCTGACGCAAACCGACCCGTACATCTGCAAGGCGGCGAATATCGCACCGCTGCAATATGTTTACGACGTGCTGCATCCGTTGTTCTACATGGGCCATGAGTTCGGTGACCGCCTGCGCCGCAAGGGCATTGCCCTGCTGCACAGTGACCCGGCAGGCAAAATGCTGGGCTTTGAATGTAGCAGCTTCATGCTGCAGGCAGTGGCGAAGGCTGTAGCCGACGCAAAGAAATTCAGAGAGGAGGCCGGCCTGTGAGCTTAGTAAGATTTTTACCGACACCGTCGGACAGAATGGGAATTATCTGGAGCCTTCTGGCCGTACAGGGAGCCATCGTGCTGGAGTACGGCCCCGCCGGCACCACGCACTACAGCATGGGCTTATACGGAGGCTTGGGCCTGCGCTTTCAAAACCGCCTCTTCACCACGCATATGAGCGAGGATGATGTTGTCATGGGCGATGTAACACGTCTGGAGGAAGCAATTATCGAACTGGATAAAAGCTATGCGCCGAAGGTTATCTTCGTCGTAGCCTCTTCCGTAACTGCCGTCATCGGCACCGACATCAAGGGAGTGTGCCGTTATATGCAAAACGAGGTCAAGGCTAAGCTTGTGGCCTTCGAGCAGGGCGGCTTCCGCGGTGATTACAGCGTCGGCCTGGCCGAAACCTACAAACTGCTCGTGCGCAACCTGCCAAAGAAGGACGTAGCGCAGGAGGCGGGCGTGTACAACATCATCGGTGCCTCTGCGTGGCGCTACCGCATGGCAAGCGACATCTGGGAGGTAAAGAGCCTGTTGAGTGAAGCACTGGGCCTGCGCTGCAATGCCTGCCTTTGCTGCGACACCAGCGTAGACGAGCTGCAGGCTATGGGCAAGGCACAGGTAAATATTGTGCTGGGCAACGAAGGCCTCGCCGCTGCCAAATATCTTGAAGAAAAGTTCGGTACGCCGTATGTTTATGCCGTTCCCTACGGCTACAGCGGCACCGTAAGCTTTTTGGAGCAGGTAGGCGCAGCAGTTGGTAAGGCTCCTGAGCCCGTGGTGCTGATGCGCATCAAAATGAAGGAAAAGGGCATGTCCGTGCTCAGTATGTTTGCTATGATGGGCGGCAGCAAGCCAAGGCAGGCCGCTGTTAAGGGCGATTATGACCTGGTGCAGGGTGTGGGTGCTTTTCTGGAACAGGCAGGCATCAGCGTGACGCACAAAATGTGCGCACACAGCCTGAAGGCCATCACCGGGCCGGCGGCAGATGTAGAAGCCTACGCCGAGGAGGGCGAATGGCTGCAGGAAATCCGTGAGCTGCGCGACACGCTGTTTTTTGCGGATGACGTGGCGCTCACGCAGGCAGATGCAAGCAACACGAAGGTGCTCATCAGCGCGCCGTTTATGAATGGCGTAGTGGCAACACACCTGCCGTTTATGGGCGAAAAGGGTGCTGATTTCCTGCTGGAGCAAATCCAGGGTTATTATCAAAAGTAAAGTTTAAAGCAAAAGGAGGACACTATCATGAAACAAATTCCTGTAATTTTTTGGACCGGTACCGGTAACACACAAATGATGGCTGACGCTGTTGCAGAAGCAATTAACGCTGCCGGTGCTGAGGCTGTTGTAAAAAATGTCAGCGAAATCACTGCTGACGAGGCTGCAGGCTATGATGCTCTGGCATTGGGCTGCCCGGCAATGGGCGCAGAGGTGCTGGAGGAATGCGAATTCGAGCCATTCTTCACCGAGCTTGAAGGCAAGCTGGCAGGCAAAAAGGTAGCGCTCTTCGGCTCCTATGGCTGGGGCGGAACCTATATGCAGGATTGGGAAGCACGCGTTAAGGACGCGGGTGCGACACTTGTGGCTGACGGCGTACTGGCGCTGGGTGCTCCCGATGACGAAGCCGTGGCTAAGCTGGCGGAAGCAGGCAAGCTGCTTGCCGAATAAGGCTTAAGCAACACCAAAAACTGCCTTTCGATTTTAGGAAAGGCAGTTTTTTAGTGAAGCGCTTGTGTTATAGCAATTGGCAAATAGCTCGCTTTATGATATTATTTAAGAACACATCCTATTGACTTTATACCTGCTATATAGTGTAGACTGTATCATCATAAAAGAAAGTATATAACGTCGCGGCAGCGTTTTACACCAGGCACATCGGCAAAAGCTGCTGCCCGCGCTTTAGAATATATATATAAATAGAGGATAGGAAAGCTTTATGTTCAAAACATTTCTCAGCTATTATAAACCATATAAGGGCATTTTGCTCTTTCTTGTGATAGGCTCGCTGCTGCGCGCACTGCTCGAGCTGTTCTTTCCCTATGTAGTGAAGCTGATGCTGGAACAGCAGCTGCCGCTTAAGAATCTGCCGCTGCTCCTTGAATGGTCGGCGGCACTGCTTGCCATGTATCTGGTAAACTTCGGCATGCATTTCAGCATCATCTACTGGGCGCAGTCCATGAGCTATTCCATGGAACGCGACATGCGCCGCGATTTGTTCAGCCATCTGCAAAAGCTGTCCTTCGGCTTTTACGATAAAAACAAAAGCGGCCAGCTGCTTTCGCGCCTCACAAGCGATTTGAGCGAAATTAACGGCTTCGCAGGCAATGCGCCGATTGATCTTATCGTCTGCGGGCTGACGATGGTCGGCACAATGGTTATTTTAATCTATATGAATCCTATGCTGGGCAGCCTTATTGCCTTCCTGCTTCTGGTGAAGGCAGTGCATACCGTTTTCGTCAACCTGCGCATGAAAAAGGCCTTCTTTGCCAATCGTGTGGCAATGGGCGAGGTAACGGGCAAGGCTGCGGAAAGCATTAACGGCGTGCGTCTGATCAAGGCCTTCGCCGGTGAGCGCAGCGATATGGCGCAGTTTATGGAAAAGGCGGATGCCTATCTGAAAGTATGCAAAAAATCCTTCAAAATAACATCCTATTTCGTCGGCAGTATGATTTTCTTCAGCAACTTTATCAATGTGGCGATATTAGTAGTGGGCGGCCTGCTGATAAATCAGGGGCTGATGAGCTTCGGCGAGCTGGTGGCCTTCTTCCTCTACGTGGGCCTGTTTATGAAACCGCTGATGCAGCTTTTAGGCTTCATTCAGGTATATCAGCGCGGTATGGCAGGCTTCAAGCGTTTTTATGAGCTGCTGCAGGAAAAGCCCGAGATTACCGATGCACCGGATGCTAAAATCTGCCCGCCCTGCAAGGGTAATATTACCTTTGATAACGTCAGCTTTGCCTATGCGGACGGCAGACCTGTTATCCGCAACCTTTCGCTGAGCGTGGCAGCAGGTGAAACCGTGGCCTTTGTGGGCGCTACGGGAGCAGGCAAAACAACCATTGCCAGCCTTTTGCTGCGCTTTTACGAGCCTCAGAGCGGCAGAATCTTACTGGATGGCTGCGATATCCGTGAATTTACGCAGGAATCGTTGCGCAGGCAAATCGGCCTGGTGCAGCAGGATGTCTTTCTCTTCGGCGACAGCGTGCGCTACAACATAGCCTACGCCAAACCGGATGCGACAGCGGACGAGGTGCAGGCGGCAGCGAAGGCAGCGGCGGCGGATGAGTTCATTCAAAAGCTGCCTGCGGGCTACGATACCGAGGTGGGTGAGCGCGGCGTGAAGCTGAGCGGCGGCCAGAAGCAGCGTTTGGCAATTGCGCGTGTCTTCCTCAAAAATCCTCCGGTAGTAGTGCTGGATGAGGCTACAAGTGCGCTCGACAATATTACGGAGCAGCAGATACAAAAGGAGCTCGACGAGTTGGCGGTAGGACGCACTACGCTGATTATTGCGCACCGTCTTTCCACCATCCGTCATGCGGACAAGATTGTGGTGCTTGACGAGGGCGCTGTTGCGGAGTGCGGCAGCCATGAGGAGCTGCTGGCGCGCAAAGGGCGTTATTATGATTTGTATCAGAAGGAGTAACGCAGAAGCTTGCGGATGCAGGCATACTGCAGAAGATAATAAAATAAAAATAGCGCACGCTCTTAAAGTGTGCACTGAGAATACAGAAAACCCATGTCTTGCCGATTTCGGCGGGACATGGGTTTTAGTAATTTGTGTTTAATTTTTTATTTTTGTATTAGGCTTGCTTTACGTGCTTAAGCTTCTTCCTTCAGCTTCTCCACATCAGCGAGAGACAAATTTGTAAGCTCAGCGATAACCTCGAGAGAATAGCAGCCTTTGGCCAGCATGCGCTTAGCAGTAGCGAGTTTCTCTTTAGCAAGACCGATAGCTTCACCTTCAACAAGGCCGATTTCCTTGCCTTTGGCAATACCCACAGCTTCGCCTTCACGTCTTTCATCTAACAAACGTGCTTCCATAAGCATAAATTCTCGCCTCACTTTCGTATCTAATTTGAGATAGCTGATTTCATCGTCAATCTGTTTAGTGAAATCAGTATTAGAGTGGTTAAGCGTCTTCCTTCAGCTTTTCCACATCAGCGAGAGATAAATTTGTAAGCTCAGCGATGACCTCGAGAGAATAGCATCCCTTAGCCAACATGCGCTTAGCAGTAGCGATATTGGCATTTGCTTCACCTTCGGCAATACCTTCACGTCTTTCATCTAACAAACGTGCTTCCATAAGCATAAATTCCCGCCTCACTTTCGTATCTAATTTGAGATAGCTGATTTCATCGTCAATCTGCTTGGTGAAATCAGTAGTTACAATGTGGTTGTTTACATAATCATAAAAGCTCTTGATGTCCTTAGAAATATCGCCATGCGTACCCTTAGTATTCAACAGCATAGTGGTTGCTTCATCAGGAAGCTCCAACTCCCGATTTTCCAGACAACATTTTTTAAAGGTATAGACATAATTACCCTGTTCAAAGAAATCAAAAACGCAGATAAAAATGATAAAGGTCGGTGGCAGCAGGTCATACGGCTGTCCCTTCTGCAGCAAATCAAAATCAAGCAGCGCTTGATAATAGCGCGAGCGTTTGGGCAGGACGAAGGCTTTGGTTTGGGGATTCTTTTTGTTTTTCACCTGCATCTCCAGATTATAATGCGTGTTTTTATCGTCCGCTACGATGATATCAAGGCGGATGCCGCGGCTGGTGTACTCAGGCTCAAGCG
>OLNQ01001448.1_pt1 | contig 22783 bp, 16 predicted proteins | sample 1672821 | NCBI WGS metagenome assembly OLNQ01 (sample SAMEA3136727, study PRJEB25190) | human gut metagenome | biome: human gut; feature: human-associated habitat; material: faeces | place: Austria | collected 2013 | reverse complement strand
CGCAGCGGCAGACGGTAGAGCCGCATGGCCTCGATGATCTCAAGGCCCTTGTTCATCAGCGTCGCGGAGTCGATGGTGATCTTCGCACCCATTGTCCAGTTCGGGTGCTTGAGCGCGTCGGCCTTCGTCTTAATCGCAAGCTCCTGCAGGCTCAGGCCGTAGAACGGCCCGCCCGAGCAGGTCAGAATGAGGCGCTTGATCTCACCGCGGTTGCGGCAGCCCTGCAAGCACTGGAAGATCGCGCTGTGCTCGCTGTCGACGGGGACGATCTCTGCGCCGCAGCGCTCCGCCGCGGCCACCACAAGCTCGCCCGCGCAGACGAGCGTTTCCTTGTTGGCAAGCGCGATGCGCTTTTTCTTCTCGATTGCCGCGAGCGTCGGCTGGAGTCCGATCATGCCCATCACGGCGGTGACGACCGTGTCAGCGTCGTCCGCCGTGGCGGCGGCCAGAAGGCCCTCCATACCGGAGAGCACTTGGGTGTTTGTGTCGGAGAGCCGCGCGCGCAGCTCGCGCGCCGCATCCTCGTCATAAAGCACGGCAAGACGCGGGCAAAATTCCCGCGCCTGCTGTTCGATGAGGTCAACGCTTTTATTCGCCGTCAGCGCAGCGACGGAAAGCCCCAGCTCGCGCGCCACCTCAAGCGTCTGGCGGCCGATGGAGCCGGTGGAACCGAGTAAAGCAATACTCCTTGTCATAATAGGCCTCCACAGACCGCAGCCCACACGACCGGCGCGATGAAGAGCGTGGAGTCAAAGCGGTCGAGCATGCCGCCGTGCGTCAGGAAGAGGTGGCTGTAGTCCTTGATGCCCGCCTCGCGCTTGACGAGCGACATCGAGAGGTCGCCGAGCTGGCCGAAGATGTTGGCCACCACGCCGACGAGAATCAGCATGAGGTAGTTCGGCGCATAGCCGAGCCATGCCTTGCCGACAACGCCGAGCAGCACCAGCGCAAGCGCGCTGCCGATGGGCCCACCGATCGCGCCTGCCCAGGTCTTGTGCGGGCTGACGTGCGGCGCCATCTTGCGCTTGCCGAACCACATGCCAAAGTACATCGACAGCGCATCGCCCACAAAGGCGACGCAGAACGGCGCGAGCACATAGAGCTTGCCATAGTTTTCGTCCATGCGCAGCAGGAAAATGCAGCTGTACATCGCCGGGAACACGATGCCGCCGACGATGGTCACCGCCACATCGTGGAATGTGAAGGGCTTTTCCTTGCCGTAATAGACAACCGCGGAGAGAAACGCCCCCATCACAAGGATCCAGCGGAAGAGCGTAACAGTCGAAATCGGGAAAGCGTGTACACCGCTCGCCCTTTCCCAAAAGAGCCATATCTCCTGCATGACGACCGATGTGACAAGTCCCCAGTAGAAATCCGCCGGGACGTTCTCCCCTGCCGTGTGCAGCAGCTCATAGGCCGCAATGCCCGCGATGCCGCAGACGACGAGCATCGTCGCCCATGCGGGGCAGGCAAGCAGCACGGCGAGCAGCGCCGGCAATCCAACGATCACCACCAACCATCTTTGTTTCATTTCTGTTTCTCCTGTTTCAAACCGCCGAAGCGGCGCTCGCGATGCTGATACGCGATGAGCGCCTTGTCGAATTCTTTCTCGGTAAAGTCGGGCCAGAGCGTGTCGCAGAAGTAGAACTCGCTGTACGCGCACTGCCACAAAAGGTAGTTGCTGATGCGCTTCTCCCCGCCCGGGCGGATGAGAAGGTCGGGATCGGGAAGTCCGCATGAATAGAGGTAGCGCGAAAAGCCCTCCTCGGTCAAAGCGTCCGCGTCCTGCTCCCCCGCCGCGCAGTCACGCGCAAACGCGCGGGCGGCGTGCAGGATCTCGTCGCGCCCGCCGTAGTTGAGGCAGACATTCGCCTGAAAGCCCTCGATGCGGGATGAAATCTCATTCGTCTCATCGATGAGTTCCCGAAGTTCCGGCGTCAGCACGCTTAAATCGCCCAGAAAGCGCAGACGGTTGCCGTCCTTTTCCATCGTGTCGATGCACTCGTGCAGATATTGCTCGAGTAAGTGCATGATGCCGTCGACCTCGTCCTTTGGGCGCTTCCAGTTTTCGGTCGAAAAGGCGTAGACCGTCAGATAGTCGATGCCCAGGTTCTTGCAGTAGGTGCCGAGCTTTCGAAATGTCTCCGCCCCCGCCTTGTGACCGGCCGAGCGCGGGAGGCCGCGCTTTTGCGCCCAGCGGCCGTTGCCGTCCATAATGACGGCAACATGACAAGGCAGGTTGTTCAAATCAACCTGCCCTGCCTTGTTCTCTTTGGAAAAGAGCCCCATATCAGACCGCCATGAGCTCCTTCTCTTTCTTCTCGAGAAGGGCGTCGACCTCTTTGCACATGTCGTCGGTCAGCTTCTGCAGGTCCTTTTCGGCAACCTTCAGGTCGTCCTCGGTGATCTCGCTGGCCTTCTGCTTTTTCTTGAACGCTTCCATCGCGTCGCGGCGGATGTTGCGGATGGCGACCTTGCCGGTCTCGGAATACTTATGGATCTGCTTGACGAGCTCCTTACGGCGCTCCTCCGTGAGCTGCGGGAAGTTCAGGCGGATGGACTTGCCGTCGTTCTGCGGGTTGATGCCAAGGTCAGACTCCTGAATGGCGCGCTCGATGGGCTTGAGGGCCGTGCCGTCCCACGGGGTGATGACGAGCTGGCGCGGATCGGGAGAAGCGATGGCCGCGATCTGCTGGATGGGCGTGGGAGAGCCGTAGTAGTCGACGCTGATGCGGTCGAGCACAGAGGCGTTGGCGCGGCCTGCGCGCACAGAGGCAAAGTCCGCGTTCACCGCGTCGATGCTCTTTCTCATTTTGTCGGAATAAACCTTGTAATCTTCTTTATTCATGGGGATACCTCCTCAAAAATTTTTATCGTAAAACCGCAAGTGCGGGGTCGCTCAGTTTTCACCAACAATGGTGCCGATCTTCTTGCCCTCGACCGCACGGATGATGTTCTCCGGGTCCTTGAGCGCGAAGACGAGCACGGGAATGTGGTTGTCCATCGAAAGCGACGTGGCCGTGGAGTCCATGACCGCAAGGTGCTGGGCCAGCACGTCCTCATAGGAGATAGCGTCGTACTTGATCGCGTTTGCATCCTTGGCGGGGTCGGCGTTGTAAACGCCGTCGATGTTCTTGGCAAGCAGGATCACGTCGGCATTGATCTCCGCCGCGCGCAGCACCGCTGCCGTGTCGGTCGAGAAGAACGGAGAGCCGATGCCGCAGCCAAAGAGCACTACGCGGCCCTTTTCCAAATGCCGGATGGCGCGGGCGCGGATGTAGGGTTCGGCGACTTCTTTGATCTCCAGCGCCGTCTGCACGCGCACGTCGACGCCCTTCTGCTCGAGCACATCGGCGACCGCCATGCAGTTCATCGCCGTGGCCAGCATGCCCATGTGGTCGGCACGGGTGCGCTCGATGTAGCCCTCGCCGTTTTTCACGCCGCGCCAGAAGTTGCCGCCGCCGATGACGACGCCCATCTGCACACCCATGTCCGTGCACTTTTTGATGACGTCGCACACCTTGGAAACAACGTCGAAGTCGAAGCCGAAGTGCTTGTCGCCCGCCAGCGCCTCGCCGCTGATCTTGAGCAGCACGCGCTTATACTTGAGTTGAGCCATGCTCATAATCTCCCCTTTCAGGAACAAGTTCAAATTTTCACAGCTACTATTTTAGCGTATTTTTGCTCTTTTGCATAGGGGGAAATCGTAAACTTTTTTCACAAATTCGCTCTTTCCTTTTTCGTCAAGTTGAACCGCCGTGAATAGCGGAAAAAAGCAGCCGTTTCATACGGCTGCTTTTTTAGATTTTTCGTTTACTTGATGCCCTTGATGCGGATAAGGTCCTTCAAAAGCTCGACCGTGCCATCGATGCCAAGCAGGCTCGAATCGATGCAGAGGTCGTAGCTCTTGGCATCGCCCCAGTCCTTGGCGGAATAGTAGTTATAGTAGGAAGCGCGGGACTTATCCGTCTTCTTGATGCGGTCTTTCGCCTCGTTCTCGCTGATGCCGTTGCGGGCGGCAACGCGCTTGATGCGGTTTTCGAGCGGAGCCGTGATGAAGAGATTGATGACGTCGTCGCGATCCTTGAGCGCGTAGTCCGCGCAGCGGCCGATCAGGACGCAGGGGCCCTTGTCGGCGAGCTTTTTGATCGTGTCGTAGGTCGCCAGGTACACCTGCTGTTCGATGGAGCCCTTGGGCGTCACATGGTTCATCGAGAAGGAATAGGGGTCCATCGCGATGGAATAGAGAAAGCTCTTCGGGCGTTCGTCAAAGGAACGGAACAGCTCTTCGCAAAGTCCGCTCTCCTCTGCCGCCTCCTTGAGCAGCATGTCGTCGTAATAGGCGATGCCGAGCTGCTTGGCAAGCATCGTGCCGATCTCGCGTCCGCCGCTGCCGTATTGTCTGCCAACCGTAATGACCATAAAGATTCCTCCTTTTTCGCGCCTTGAAACAAAATCGGTGCTATTTGGATTATAGCACCGATTTCGTAAGAAGACAATATTTTTTCCTGTTTCGATTTTGTAAAGGCGCGGCCTTATTCCGGAAGCGGCAGGCCGAGGCGGCGATACATCGTCTTTTTCACCGCGCGCAGAATATTTTCATAGCCCGTGCAGCGGCACAGATGGCCGGAGAGGAGCTTTCTGAGCTCGTCATCGGTGTAGAGGCGGTTCGTCTCCAAGATCTCGACCGCAGTCATGATGAAGCCCGGCGTGCAGAAGCCGCACTGGACAGCGGTCTCTTCAATGAACGCCTGCTGGATGTCGCTCAGCTCGCCGTCGGGCCCCATCAGGCTTTCGAGCGTGCGGATGTGCTTGCCGTCCGCCCAGACGGCGAGGTAGATGCACGAGTTGAATGCCTCGCCGTCGATGATGACGTTGCAGGCGCCGCACTCGCCGACCTCGCAGCCCTTCTTCACGGACGTCATATGGTAATCGTTTCGCAGCATATCGGTCAGCGACGCACGCACGTCGACCATTTTCTCAACGTCCTTGCCGTTTAAGTTGAATCGCACCAGCTTGTACTGACTCATTTGATGACACCTCCCGCCCGTTTGATGGATTCGATCAGGCAGCGCTTGGCCATTTCGACCGCGATGTGTTCGCGGAACGCCTTGGAGGCGCGCCAGCTGTCACGCGCGTGGATATCGTTGAGCACGGCGAGAGAAAACTCTTCCGCTGTCGTAAGTGTCAAGGGTTTATCCTTGGCAGCTGCCTCCGCGCTTGGGCAGCGCATCGGCACAGGACCGGCAACGCCGTAGGCGATGCGGGCGCGCTCAATAGTCTGCTTGTCGGGCGACAGGCGCACGTTCACGCTGCACCCGAGCGTCGCGATGTCCATCGCGTTTCTCATGGCGTACTTGATGTAGTAGCCATAGCAGTTTTCGTAGCTCGCCTTTGGGATGAGGATGGCGGTCTGGATCTCGCCTTCCTCTGCGCGGATGTCGACCTGACCGGCCTTGATGTAAAAGTCTTTGATGGGCAGGCGGCGGATGCCGTCCTTCCCCGTCAGCTCCACGATGGCCTCCCACGCGTGCAGCGTCGAGGCGGAGTCCGCGCTCGTCACGCCGTTGCAGGTGTTGCCGCCGATGGTTCCGATGTTTCGAATCTGCGGGCCGCCGACCATGTCGACCGCCTCGCCGAGAACATTGATGTACTTCTGGATGATGGGGTCGCGCGTGATGTGGGAAAAGCTCGAGAGCGAGCCGATGCGGATGTTTTCCTCCTCGTCGATGCTCACGCCGCGCAGCTCGTCGAGGCCGTAGATCGAGATGAGCTCCTTCCCGGCGCGTTTGCCCTCGCGCATCTGCACGAGCACGTCGCTGCCGCCGGCGATGATCTGCGCCTCGGGATGCTCCAAGCGGAGGGCGACGGCGTTTTCGACGCTTTCCGCCTCATAGAGTGCTTTCATGTCATACATGGCTCACTTCTCCTCCTTCCAGCTGTCGTGGATGAGCCCCGCCTTGCTGAACTCGGCGTACAGAACGTGCGGGGTGATGGGAACGGTGTCGATGGCGACGCCGGTGGCGTTGTAGATGGCGTTGCGGATGGCGGGTGCGCCCGAGCACGCGGGCGGTTCGCCGAGCGCCTTCGTGCCGAACGGCGACGTCGGCTCGGGATTTTCGATAAACTGCGCCTCGAGATGCGGGTGGTCCATGAACGTCGAGAGCTTGTAGTCGAGAAGATTATTGTTGAGGGGACGGCCCGTCTTCTCGTCGAATAAAAGCTGCTCGCTCATGCCAAATCCGATGGCCATGGACATGCCGCCGTGGACCTGCGCCTCGGCAAGCGCGGGGTTGATGAGCTTGCCGCAGTCGTGGACGTTGATGATCTTCTTGAGCGTCACCTTGCACATCGGGATATCCACCTCGACGTCGGCAAAGGTGCAGCCAAACGAATAGGCGTTGTTGCGGATGGTGTAGGTCGACTCGGCGGTGATGTGCTCGGAGTCCGCGGCGTTGTACTGCGCGGTCATCGCAAGGTCTTTCAGCGACATGAGCACCATGCCGTCGCCCTTGCGGATGATGTTGCCGTCGACGATGTCCATATTGTCGACCGCCTGACGGGTGAGCTTTGCCGCGTACTGAAGAATTTTCTGCCGCAGGAGCGTCGCCGTCTGGCGGATGGAGAAGCCCGCGACGTAGGTCTGGCGGCTCGCGTAAGCGCCGAGGCCTGTGGGCGTGATGTCCGTATCCTGACACGAGACGACGCGCACGTCGTGATAGCTCTTGAGGCCGACGGCCTCGGCCGTCATCTGCGCATAGGCCGTGTCCGCGCCCTGCCCGATCTCCGTCTCACCGCACTGCATCGTCACCGTGCCGTCGAGATTCAGGAGCATGCGGTTCGAGGACGTTTCAAGCGAGATGGGATACACCGCCGTGTTGTACCAGAAGGCCGCCACGCCGATGCCGCGGCGGACGGGGCCCACGTCCTTGGCATACTCCTCGCACTTTTTGTCGTATTCGATGTACTCCTTCCCCTTTTCCAGACATTCGCGGAAGGAATCGTAGTAGTTCGTGTTACCTGAGAAGCCGTCGTGGAAGCCCTTGGGCATGATGTACTTCATGCGGTATTCGAGCGGCTCCATGCCAACGGCCTTCGCGCACTCGTCGATGTTCGCGTCGTCCGCGAACGACGCCTGCGGCATGCCGTAGCCGCGCATCGCGCCCGCGGCGGGGCGGTTTGTGTACACGGTGTAAGCGTCGCCCTCGAAATTGTCGCAGGGATATATCTGCGGGAACGAGCCCATGGCCTTGGCGACGATCGAATGGCCGTGCGAGGCATACGCGCCCTGATTGGAGAAGCACTCGACCTTGCGCGCGGCAATCGAGCCGTCCTTATGGAGCCACGTGATGATATGGAAGCGGATCGAGTGGCGCACACGGTTACTGACGAATGTCTCTTCACGCGAGCAGTCGATGCGCACGCATTTTCCGTGCACCTGCGTAGAACACCACGCGCACAGCGGCTCATAGAGCGCATCCTGCTTGTTGCCAAAGCCTCCGCCGATGTAGGGCTTGATGACGCGGATATCCGCCCACGGACGCCCGAGCGCCTGACCGACGATGCGGCGGATGATGTGCGGGATCTGCGTGGAGGACACGACGACGATGCGGCCATTTTCCTCGTAAGCGTAGCAGCCGTGGTTTTCAATGTGGCTGTGCTGCACGGTGGGGGTGTTGTACCAGCCCTCGACCTTGATGAGGCCGGGCTCTTTGATCGCCTGCTGATAATTGCCCTTGCGGATATCGGTGTGCTTCAGGATATTCCCCGGGAAATTTTCGTGGATGCAGGGCGCGTCGGGCTCCATGGCCTTCTGCACGTCGAGCACAAACGGGAGTTCCTCATATTCGACCTTCAGCGCGCGCACGCCCTGCATGGCCGAGACCTCATCCTCCGCAATGACGACCGCGACGTCGTCGCCGTAGTAGCGCACATGGCGGTTCAAAAGATTGCGGTCGGCTACGTCCTGATGCCCCGGGTCCATCGACCAGGGATGGCCCGCCGTCGGGAAGCAGTGCTCCGGCACGTCGAAGCAGGTCAGCACCTTCACAACGCCGGGGATGGCCTCCGCCGCGGACTTGTCGACTGATTTGACAAATCCGTGCGCGATGGTGGAATGTTTGATGCGCGCATAGAGCGCACCGGCCGGCATCCGATCCTCATAGTATTTCGTGCGTCCGGTGACCTTGTCGAACGCATCGACGCGGATCTCGCTTTTTCCTACCTTGCTCATCTGTCTACCTCCTGTTCCGAGCAGCCGCTTTGTCGGTTTTGCTCGAAATCTGCAACTCCTTTGCTATTATTTTAGCACATTTCGCACAGCGTGTACAGTGCTGCATGCGTGATATAATACAAATGATCGCGGATGTACCATTTTGTCCGCTTTTTTCTGCCGATTGGTGAAAAAGAAACGAATGACTGGTGATTTTAGATGGATAACACGTTGAAAATAGGATGCGTGGTCATGGCGGCGGGCAATGCCGCGCGCTTTGGCGAGAACAAACTCGCCGCGATGGTAAACGGAAAGCCGCTTATCGAGCATGCGCTTGAGGCGATCCCGCGGGAGAGCTTTTCCCGCGTGCTGGTCGTAACGCAGCACAAAAACGTGGAAGCGGCCGCCAAAAAGTTTGGCTTTGAAGCTCTGCGGAACGAACATCCCGAGCGCGGCCAGAGCGAGACGATCCGCCTCGGCACGGCGGCGCTGTCAGACTGTGACGCGCTCTGCTTCATGGTGGCCGACCAGCCGATGCTCAAGCGCAAGACCGTCGCGCAGGAGCTTGAGTTCTTCTGCGCGCACAGCAAAAACATCGTCGGATTGGGACACAACGGCGTGCGGGGCAACCCCTGCCTCTTCCCTGCCCGCTTCTTTCCTGAGCTTTTATCGCTTGAGGGCGATGTCGGCGGCAGCGCGGTCATCAAGAGGCATTTAGATGATCTGCTGCTCTTTGAAGCGCCGGAGATGGAGCTTTGCGACGTTGACACGAAGGAAGCGCTCGAAGCGCTTAAGAAACGCTGATCTCGCCGCGGAGGTCTTCTTCCATTGCCTGCCTGATCTTCTCCTTGTCGTAGCCGCAGGAGAAGAGATAGTAGAGCTTGGCGACGGCGGCCTCGGTCGTCATGTCAAGTCCGCTGACCGCGCCCGCCTTTTTGAGCGCGCTGGACGTTTCGTAGGTGCCGAGCGACACCGCGCCCTGCGGACACTGCGAGCAGACCGTGAGCACCGTGCCGTTCTGAAACGCCTTGCGGATGATGGGCAGCAGCGCGTTCCCGTCGCCGGGGATGTTGCCCGCGCCGAACGTCTCGATGACGATACCGCGGAGCTTTTCGGTCATAATGGCCTCGAACAGCGAAAACTGAATGCCCGGAAATACCTTGATGACGCCGATGGGAATATTATCAAGCGTCTGGAGCTTGAGCCCGCCTTCCTGCCGCGGCAGGAGGGCGGCTTCGTTATATTTGATGGAAATGCCCGCCTCGGCAAGGCTCGGGTAGTTGGGCGAAACGAAAGCGATGAGTCCGTCAGCGGAGTATTTTGTCGCGCGGTTGCCGCGCAGCAGCTTTCCGCCGAAGTACAGGCACACCTCGCGCACGATGCCTTCCCCCGCAATCAGCAGCGCGGTGATGAGGTTGTCGCGCCCGTCGCTGCGAATTTCGCACAGCGGGATCTGCGAGCCCGTAAGCACCACGGGCTTGTCGAGCCCATCGAGCATGAACGACAGTGCCGAAGCCGTGTAGGCCATCGTGTCCGTACCGTGCAGGACGACGAAGCCGTCGTAATCGTCATATTTCTGCGCGATCAGCTCTGCGATGCAGTTCCATTCGCGCACGGTCATGTTGGATGAATCCAGCAGCGGCGAGAGTTCATAGAATTCCCACTCCGGCATCTCCGGCGCGCGGAGGTCGGGGATGGCGTCGAGCGCGGCGCGGAAGTAGCCCGCGCGCGGCGCGTAGCCGTTTTCCGTGCGCGTCATACCGATGGTGCCGCCGGTATAGATGATGAGAACTCGTTTCATAGCTCTCTCCTGATTGTATTACTTTTTGTACGGCGTATGGTCGAGCGGCAGGCTGCGGCGGCGCTCGCCGTCGTAGCGGTAATACGCCTGCGCGATGGCCGGTGCCGTGGGGATGGACGTGATCTCACCGATACCGATGGCGCCGTTGGCGAGGTTTAATCCCGGCTTGTCGATGACGATCGCCTTGATCTCGGGGATCTGATGCGAGCGGAACAGGCCGAGCGTGCCGTATTTTGCCGTGGGCTTGCCGTGGTCGAGCGGGTACTGCTCTGTCAAGGCGTAGCCCATGCTCATCACGACGCCGCCCTCGATCTGCCCTTCGCAGGACAGCGGGTTGATGGCCTTGCCGACATCGTGCGCGGCGACCATCTTTTTAATTTTGCCCGTCTCCTTGTCGAGAATGCACATCTGCGTCGCGTAGCCATAGGCGACATGGCTGACGGGGTTCGGCACATTTGCGCCGAGCGGGTTCGTCTTGGCGTAGTATTCGCCGTAAAACTCCTGCCCCTTCAAATCGCTCAGCGAGCGGTACTCCATCGCGTCGCGCAGCAGCAGGCATGCGCGGCGGCAGGCCTCGCCGGTGACGAGCGTCTGGCGCGAGCCGGAGGTATCGCCGCTGTCAGGCGTTATGAACGTGCTGTTGCCGTCGTAGACGACCTGATCGCGCGTGAGCTTTGCGTTTGTCACGACGAGCTGCACCAGCACCGTGCCAAGACCCTGACCGATGCAGGACGCGCCCGCGCGGATGTGGACCTTGCCATCCTCGCCGATGACGAGCTTGCAGCGCCCATAGTCGGGAAGACCGACGCCGACGCCCGCGTTTTTCATCGCGCAGGCAAGGCCGACCGGCTCGCCGTTTTTGACCGCTTCGTCATAGTAGGGCTTGATGGCCTCGAGCGTTTCGACAAGGCCCGTTTCGGGGCCGACGATCTGGCCGTTTGGCAGCACCTCGCCCGGGCGGATGGCGTTGCGGTAGCGAATTTCCCACGGGGAGATGCCGACAAGGTCGGCCATCTCGTTGAGTAGCGTTTCAGTCGCAAAGCAGGTCTGCGTCACGCCGAAGCCGCGGAACGCGCCCGCGGGCGGATTGTTCGTATAGTAGGCGTGGCCCTCGATTTCAAAATTCTCATAGTGATACGGGCCCGCGGCGTGCGTGCACGCGCGCTCGAGCACGGGGCCGCCGAGTGAGGCGAAGCCGCCCGTGTCGGACACGACGCTCGCCTTTACGCCCTGAATAATGCCGTTTTCGTCGCAGCCCATCGTGAAGTCCATCCACATCGGATGGCGCTTGGGATGGACGAGCAGCGATTCCTGCCGTGTGAGCTTCACCTTGACCGGAACGCGCGCGATGTATGCGATGAGCGCCGCGTGGTGCTGCACGGACATGTCCTCTTTCCCGCCGAAGCCGCCGCCGACAAGCATATTTTCGACCTGGCAGTGGGCAAAGTCGACGCCGAGCATCGCCGAGCACTCGTGCTGGGTGGTGTGCGCGCTCTGGTCGGTCGTCAGCAGCTTCACGCCGCCGTTTTCAAGCGGGAGCGCCACGCAGCACTCGGGTTCCAAAAAGGCGTGCTCCGTCCACGGGGTCTGAAACTTTTCATGTAAGACGTATTTGGAATGTTTGATGGCCTCGTCTGCATTGCCGCGCACAACGTGGCGGTGCGCCTGCAAATTGCCGCGGTTGCCCATGATGACCTCGGGCGCACCGGGGGCGGACGCCTCCTCAGGCCCGTAGACCGCGGGAAGCTCTTCGTAGACGACACGCACGAGCTTTTTCGCCTTTTCAAGCGTTTCCTGATCGCGCGCACAGACAAGCGCCACCGCGTCGCCGAGATACTGCGTGATTTCCCCCTCGCCGATGAGCGTCGGCTGGTCCTTCTGGATGTGGCCGACGTTCTGCTGGCCCGGAATGTCCTTTGCCGTCAGCACGCATACGACGCCGGGGAGCTCTTCCGCCTCTTTCGTGCGGATATAGAGCACGCGGGCGCGTGGGTACTGGCTGCGCACCGCGCCGCCATAGCACATGCCGTCAACATAGATGTCATCGGGGTACTTGCCGTAGCCCTGCACCTTTTCGGCGACATCGATGCGGTGCACGCGCGAGCCGACCTGAAAGTCTTCCTTCTTTTCGGGAATTTTCCCCTCGCGTAAAATCTTCGCCGCAAGCAGGATGCCGTCGATGATCTTGACATAGCCCGTGCAGCGGCAGATATTGTTGCGGATGGCAAAGGCCGCCTCTTCGCGTGTCGGGTCGGGGTTCTGGTCGATGAGCCCCTTGGCCGAGATGACCATGCCCGGAATGCAGAAGCCGCACTGCACGGCTCCGGCCTCGCCGAAAGCGTAGGTAAAGGCCTCCTTTTCAAAGGCGGAAAGGCCCTCGACCGTGACGATATGTTTCCCCTCCAGCTTGTCTGTCTGAGGGATGCAGGCTTTCGTCGGCTTGCCGTCGATGAGGACATGGCACGTGCCGCACGCACCCTCACTGCACCCGTCCTTGACGCTGGTCAGATGCAGCTCGTCGCGAAGATAGCGGATGAGTTTTTGATTTTTCTCCACCGTGACCGGTGTACCGTTGACAACGAATGCAGCCATTTCAGATCTCCTGTTCGCAAGAAAATCACAAATATCACAATTATTTTGGTTGCCTAACTAATTTTATTGTAGCACAGGCACAACAAAGACGCAACACAAATTCTAAATTTCGATATTCTATTTTCGGAATCACGCTCTTTGCCTCAAATCCTTGACAAATTTTGAACATTGGACTAAGATATCGCCATACCTGCAAGGGGCGCTGGCGCAAGCCGGCTGTGATGCGGCGTATCGCCGTCGCTGTCCCTCAGACCTGATCCGGGTAATGCCGGCGTAGGAATGCAAAGATGATCTTGCCTGAGCTTTGCACCGTGACGTCGACGCCGCGGTGCTTTTTTGTGCCGCGGCGCGGACAGGGACCATATCTTTAGGAGGAATCCCTTATGAGCAACACGTCCACCCATTCCAGCACCCGCCGCCTGACCGAGGGCGGCATCTGCATCGCGCTTGCCCTTGTGCTGAGCTATCTCAAAATTCCCATCGGTCTGTCGTTTGGCGGCTTCGGCGGCTCGATCACCCTTGTGATGGTCCCGCTCATCCTCTTCGCCGTGCGCTATGGCGCGCCCTGGGGCATCCTCGCGGGCGTCGCGTTCGGCACGCTCAAGTATTTCTTCGCCGAGGGCTTCGCCGTGAGCTGGGCGTCCATCATCTTCGACTATTCCGTCGCCTACGGCGCGGTCGGCCTTGCGGGCCTTTTCCGCGTGAAGGGCAACGACTATTCCAAGCTCCCGCTCGCCGCGTTCGTCGGCTGCCTCGGCCGCTTTGTCATCCACTTTATCTCCGGTGTGACGGTCTACGCGCAGTATATGCCCGAGGAATTCATGGGCATGACCATGACGTCTCCCGTGTTCTACTCCGTGCTGTACAACGGCACGTATATGCTGCCGAACACGATCCTCGCGATCGTCATCTGCGCGTTGCTGATGAAGCCCGCAGCGAAGCTGCCGAGCGCAGAGTAAAAAAATAATATGGCAGCGCGACAGCGCTGCATCATTGTTCCCTGCGTCCGCGCATGGGACGGATAAAGGGGGATATTCTCTTTCACAAAAGAGAATATCCCCCTTTAAATCCCCCAAGAGAAAGGTTTTGATTGGCAGTCTCGGATTCGAATGACTTTTATGCCTCCGGGATGGGAATGCCTGCGCGCGGCGTTGCCGCGTTGAGCACTACTAGACGATTTGACTTACTTCTATTATCCGCTGCCGCTCTGCTCATCTTGTTTTGGTGCAGCCTAATCATCTGACAATGCATATCGTCTTGGTAGTGCGTACTGCGGCGAGCGCCAGCAAAGCCGCCTCGGCAGGCAATAGCAAATCTGTACAAGTCCAAAGTAGGCGGAAATTGCGTAAGGCTACCGAATCGCAGACAAAGCGACAGCGAAGATAGAAGCAAACCAAGTCGTTTAGATACAACACCCAGCAGGCACCTGATTCCGCAGGCCGCGCAGCTCTTCAAGTGCCAATCTGCCAATGCAAAGCCTTTCTCTTGGGGTTCCAAAGGGGCCATTCCCCTGCGGAGTGCAGGGGAAACACGCTCCCCGCGCAGCGGGAATGTTGTATTTACTTCTTGCGCTCCACCAATTTCTGGTATTGTTCCGAGATCTTTTTTCGAATATTTTCGATCTCGCGGCTTCCTTCCTCCTGCGTGTCGAGGACGAAGTTCTTCGTGCCGAGTTTGAAAAACAGCATGAACGCCTCGGTGACCATGCGGCGGGTCTCGCGGTCGAGGTTTTTATAGGTCTTGAGCATCGCTGCGGCGCTTTTGAGCTTTTCCTCGGTGAGCTCGCTGAGCGTTTTTGCGCCCGAGGCGGTGAAGACGCTGTACAGCGCGTCGGCCAGCGCTTCGCGCTGCTGGGTGTTGAGCGAATCGGCCCAGGACGAGAGCGTTTCATCGACGAGCTTTCCCTCGCGGGAGAAGTCGTCGAGGTGGACAAACTGCGTACCCAGCACCTGCCAGGAAAACCCGTCATGCTGGTAAAGGCCGTCATAGGTCGAATGCACGACCTGATAGCGCTTTTCATGCTCCATCAGCATGCCGACGACAGACGTCTGCGGCAGGATGGTATGGATGCGGCTTGCGATGCGCTTGTGGCCCGGCGTCTCGCTGATGTCCCAGGCGAAGCCGGGGCCGTCGTTATTATGGACGGCGACGATACGCTCTTGGATCTCGCCGCTGCTTTTGGCCGCGCTGTAAACGGCGAGGTTGCCGCCCTTGGAGTGCCCGCCGATGCGGATGGTCTTGTCGCTGTACTGCCGCGCGACGCGCGCGACGTATTCGACCGCCTGCTTCTGCGAGGGGATCTCCTCCAAAAAGCCCATGTTGAGGTCTTCCTTCCACCCGACGATCGTATCGTCCGTGCCGCGGAACGAGATATAGATGCTGCCGTTGCCAAGGTCGATCGTCAGCGCCGCAAACTGCTGCTCGATGGAATCGTCAAGCAGCGCTGTGTAGCCGTTAAGCGTCATATTGCGAAAGCGCGGGCTCGTCATCAGCTTGCGCAGCATTTTCGAGATTGTGTCCGGCACGAGGACACCCATGGGGACGTCCTTCCCGCCATGGCGGGCGAAAAACGCCTCCGCCGCCTCATTCAGCGGCAAGCCGCGCCCGAGCTCGGGAGGCGGCACGATGCCGTCAAAGTCGACAAAGCTCAGCTCTGCCAGAATCAGCGCGTCCACCTCGTTGAACGGCGAAATTTCGAGCGTCAGATCCCCGCGCCAGTCCAGATAATCCATCAGATTTGCCATATCGTTAACCTCCGTCAATGGGTCTCGTTTTCTTTCATCGTATGGCGCGCATAGCCGCTGCGCCACAGCCGCACGGCGCGCACTCGCAGCGCCGCAGGGGTATTTTTCAGTTTTTCCGATGCGACCTCATCCAAAAGCCGCGCAAGCACCGCGCCGATCTCACGCCCGTGGTAGCCGAGGGCGGCGAGGTCTTCCCCGCTGATCTTGAGCTCGTGGATCGAGCAGCACGCGCCCTCTGAGATCAGCTCGTCGTAGATTTTCTGTGCTTCGTGCCACAGTGCCTGCGCACGCTCTAATCCTGCGGGGGCTTTCGCGGCATTGTCCGCCTGTTTGGTATAGAGAAGATTCTGCACCGTTTCCGCGCCGAGGCGCGCCATCTCCTTATGGATGGCCGCCCGCTCGGGACGGAACATATCGTCGAAACAGGCGAGCTGCGCGCGTATTCTGTCACGCAGCGCCTTTTCAAAGTGCAGCCGCGCCATGATGTCCTCCGCCATTTGAGCGGAAATCGCCGTATGGCCGTAAAAATGTCCGACACCCTGCTCGTCAAACGTCCGGCACAGGGGCTTACCGAGGTCATGGAAGAGCATCGTCCATCTCAGCTCCCGCTTTGGCGGCACGGCGGCGACAGCGCGCGCCGTGTGACCCCAAACGTCGAAGCAGTGGTGGTAATTGCACTGGTCAAAGCCGACGCAGGGTAAAATCTCCGGAATCGGCACGCCCAGAATGTCGGGAAAGGTCAAAAGCGTTTCCCCCACGTTCTCACCGAGCAGGAGCTTGTTCATCTCCGTGTACACGCGCTCATGCGCAACGTGGGCGAGTAGGCCGCGCGCCTCATGCGCGGCGCGGGCGGTCTCCTTCTCCGCCGAAAAACCGAGCACGGAGCAGAAGCGCACGAGCCGTAAAATGCGCAGCGCGTCTTCCTCAAACCGCCGCTTCGGCTCGCCGACGCAACGCAGGACGCCTGCTTTCAGGTCTTCCTGCCCGCCGTAGGGGTCGACGAGCGTGCCGTCCGGCGACAAAGCGATGGCGTTGACCGTGAAGTCGCGGCGGGCAAGGTCCTCTTCAATGCTCGTGCCGAACGTGACGGAATCTGGGTGGCGGTTATCCCTGTACGCGCCGTCGCGGCGCATCGTCGTGAGCTCAATGGGCAGTCCCCCGCTCACGACCGTCACCGTGCCGTGCTGTAATCCCGTCGGGTGCGCCCACTCGCCGAAGAGGCGCAGCACCTCCTGCGGCAGGGCGTCGGATGTCATGTCGTAGTCGGACGGCGCTTTGCCTCGCAGCATTTCGCGCACGCAGCCGCCAACCAGGTACGGCGAATAACCCGCGCCTTGCAGCGTGGTGATGACCGTTTCGACTTCCTTCGGTAAAAAGAGCATGGAACCCTCACAAAAAATCAAATTTTTAGCATTGCACTCCGTTCACCGCTATATTATAATAGAAAATCCATAAAAAGTAAATCTCCTGTGCTCCGCACAAGGAAAGGATTTGATACAATGACTAATCAGAAGGATATTTTCTCCTATCTCGTCCCCGGCAAGTGCGCGCATCTGGCCGGCATCGGCGGCGTTTCGATGAGCCCGCTGGCAGAGGTGCTGCACGGCATGGGCCTCAAGGTCCAGGGCAGCGACATGAACGACGGCCCGTCCGTCGAGCATCTGCGCTCGCTCGGCATCCCCGTGGCCATCGGCCATGCAGCGGACAACCTTGGCGAGTGCGACTTTGTTATCCGCACCGCCGCCATCCACGACGATAATCCCGAGATCTCCGGCGCGGTGACGCGCGGCATCCCCGTTTTCGAGCGCGCGCAGGCTTGGGGCGCTATTATGAAGGGCTACAAAAACGCCCTCTGCATCTCCGGCACGCACGGCAAGACGACGACCACTTCGATGGCGACGCACATCTTCATGGCCGCGCAGAAAGACCCGACCGTCATGATTGGCGGCACGTTACAGCTGCTTCATTCCGGTTATCGCGTCGGCAAGGGCGATACGATCATTGCCGAGAGCTGCGAATACTGCAACTCGTTTTTGAGCTTCTTCCCCACCGTCGCGGTCATTTTGAACGTGGAGGCCGACCATCTCGATTTCTTCAAAGACTTAGCGGATGTGGAACACTCGTTCCGCCGCTTTGCAGAGCTCGTCCCCATCGGCGGACATGTGGTCGCCAATATGGACGATCAGGGCGCGCGCGATGCGCTCAGGGGCATTTCCCAGCCGATCTTCTGGTTCAGCTATGACGATCCCGCCGCGCAGTGCCGCGCGGAAAACGTCGTCTGGACGGACGGGCTTCCGAGCTTTGACATCTATATCCGCGGCAGTTACTACGCTCATGTTTCCCTGCGCGTGGGCGGCAAGCACAACGTGATGAACGCACTGGCCGCGGCGAGCGCCGCATATCTTCTCGGCGTCAGCGGCGAGGCCGTCGGTCTCGGCCTTGCAACGTTCATCGGCGCGGGCCGCCGCTTTGAGTACAAGGGAAGCTTCCACGGCGCGGACGTCTACGACGACTACGCCCACCACCCCGGCGAGCTGCACGCGCTGCTCGAAATGGCGAAGACGCTGCCCTACAAGCGCATCATCTGCGCCTTCCAGCCGCACACCTACACGCGCACGAAGGCGCTGTTTAACGATTTTGTCAAAGAGCTGCGCGTACCCGACGTCGTCGTGCTGGCAGAGATCTACGCCGCGCGCGAGCAGAATGACATCGGCATTTCGTCTATGGACCTGAGCCGCGAGATCCCCGGATCCGTTTACTGCCCTACGCTCGACAAGGTGACTGCCGCGCTCGCGCGCATCACCTGCCCGGGCGACCTTATTTTGACCGTCGGCGCGGGCGATATATTCAAGGCCGGCGAAAAACTGCTGAAAGAAGAGAAATAAAGCAACATGGAAATCTCCCCGATCTATCACAATTCCCGCCCCGAGGGTGAGCTGCCCGCGCAGGAAGCGGCGGCGTTCGACTTTCTGGATTCCCTCGGCATCGACTATGAGCGCGTGACCCACGAGCTGGCCGACACGATGGAAAAATGCGACGACGTCTCCGCTGTGCTCGGCGTGGACGTGTGCAAGAACCTCTTCCTCTGCAACCGGCAGAAGACGAATTTCTACCTTTTATGTATGCCGCCGCACAAGGCGTTTCATACGAAGGACTTGAGCCATCAGATCGGCTCGGCCCGCCTGTCGTTCGCGCCGGAAGAGCAGCTTTGGGACTTGCTGCACTGCACGCCGGGTTCAGCGACGATCCTCGGCCTGATGAACGATGATGAAAACCGCGTGCAGCTGCTCATCGACAAGGAGACCTATGAGGCGGAGTACTTCTCCTGCCACCCGTGCCTCTGCACCTCGACCATCAAGCTCAAAACGAGCGACGTCAAAAATATGCTGCTGCCGAAAGTGCACCACGAGCCCATCGTCGTGGAGCTGTAAGAGGAAAAATCAAGCAAAAAAGGTTCCGAAGAGACTTCTTCGGAACCTTTTATATGAGCTCTTTTACTGTAAGGTATATCGGCTTGTCAACGTCAGCGTCAGAGCAGGTACAGACGCCGGCGATGTAGTCGGGGAACGGTTCGAGCACGAAAACGCGCTCATTCGGGAAGCTCGGCACTTCCCTGTCCCGCAATGCGACGGCGCTGATCCCCGCGCGCTTGCAGCGGCTCTCCCGCTGCACCCAGAGGCGCCAGAAATCGGCGTCATTTGCCGCGTGAAAGCGCGTGCGCATCGCGCCGCTCACAGGGCGAAGACACTCGATATCCGCGCCGATTGGCTCGTTGTGAACAGCCAGCAGCGCAGCGCAGCGCGTGTGGCTCAGGCTGAAATGAACGTCCGGATGCGAAGCAAAGTACGGCTTGCCGTGCTCGCCGTAGGAAAGCTGCGGTAAGTCCTCCAAGCCGTAAAGTTCATGCAGTGCACGGCAGAGCAGCGCGTAGGCGCAGAGGGGGGCCGATGTTTTGATGCGGTCTTGCCGCTCAGGTGGCAGAAAACGCGCGAGCGTGGACCGTTCCGCTTCTGAGAGCGGTCGATCTAATTTTACCGCATACAACCGGATATTCACGATGTTCCGCCCCCTTTGCGCAGCGATTCCTGCGGAAATTATAGGAGAAATAGCACGGTCTGTCAAATTTTCTCCGCGTAGAAAAATTTTTTTGGAATTTTTCCGTCAAAAAAGAGGAAAGTAACTATTTTCGGCGTATATATCCATTGACAACAAATAGTTCCGTGCGCAGAAGTGAGAAAGGAGGACGCCATGGCCTTTGACCGTCAGTTTTTGGACGAGCTCATCGCCCGCAACGACATTGTCGACGTTGTCAGCAATTATGTCTCGCTCCAGCCGCGCGGCGGGAGCCTGTGGGGCTGCTGCCCCTTTCACAGCGAAAAGACGCCGTCGTTCCATGTGCTGCCGGACAAGCAGCTGTGCTACTGCTTCGGCTGCAAAAAAGGCGGCGGCGTTATCAACTTCATCATGGAGGAAGAGAACCTTTCCTTTCCCGATGCGGTGCGCTTTCTCGCGCGGCGCGTGAACATGCCCGTGCCGGAAGAAGAGCACAGCGACGAGAGCCGGCTGCGTTCGCGCATCCTGTCGCTCAACCGCGACGCGGCGCGCTTTTACTACGATCAGCTCTACTCGCCCAAGGGTGCGCCGGTGCTCGAGTATATGAAAAACCGCAAGATCACGCGGCGCAATGCAACGAACTTCGGTCTCGGCGCATCGGCGGACGAGTGGGACGGCTTACTGACCGCGATGCGGAAAAAGGGCTATGGCGACGGCGAGCTGCTTGCCTCGGGTCTTGCCATCCGCGGCAAGAACGGCGGGTTGTACGACAAATTCCGCAAGCGCCTCATCTTCCCCATCATCGACGTGCGCGGCGATGTGCTGGGCTTTGGCGGGCGCATCATCAGCAAGGACGATCCGGGCGCGAAATATATGAACACGCCCGAGACCATCGTTTACAGCAAGCGGCGCGTTTTATACGGGCTGAACCTGGCCAAAAAGAGCAAGCGCAGCAACATTATTTTGGTCGAGGGCAACATCGACGTCGTGATGCTGCATCAGGCGGGATTCGACAATGCTTGCGCCTCGATGGGCACAGCGCTGACGACGGAGCAGCTGCAATTACTCAGTCGCTACACGAAGGAGATCGTGCTCTGCTACGACAACGACGACGCGGGCAAGGTCGCGACGCAGAAGGCGCTGACGCTTCTCAATAACACCGACTTTCAGGTCAAGGTGCTCGAGCTCCCCAAGCGGCTCGTCGACGGAGAGTACATCAAACAGGACGCGGACGACTTCATCAAGTTCCAGGGTAAGGACGCCTTTGAGCATCTGCTTTCCGGCAGCGAGAGCGGGATGGACTTCCGCATGGCGCAGCTCAAGTCAAAGTTCGACCTCAAAAGCGACGAGGGACGTATCGGCTTTGCCGAAGCGGCAGCAGGATTGCTCTCCACAGTGCCGAACGCGGTTGAGCGCGAAATTTACACCGTGCGCGCGTCCGAGGCCGCAGGCATCACGCCCGACGCGATGAAGCTCGAGGTCGAGCGCGCGCGAAAACGCGCCCGCTACAAGGAAAAGCGCGAGCAGGAGCGGCGGGACCTGAATCCCGCGGCGTCCGCCCAGCCGCGCGAGCGGTCGATCCGCTATACAGACCTTCGCTCGGCGCTTGCCGAAGAAGGCGTGCTGCGACTTTTGACGCTGGACGATTCCCTCTTTGGCGAGAATCCGCCGATTCGGGAAGAGGACTTCTCCTCCCCCCTCCTGGGCCGGTTCTTCACGGCGCTGCGCGTGCAGCTGCGCGAGAGCGGGCAGGTGAACATCCCAGCGCTGGCGGAATTTTTCACGTCGGAGGAGATCAGCCACTTGATCGGTATCCTGCAAAAGCCGGAATCGCTCAAAAACGGCGCACAGGCGCTGAAGGACTACTGCACTATCATTTTAGACGAAGCGCACAAGCGCGCGGCCGTCAACGAAGATCCCCTGATGGCCGCGATGGAAAAGAATAAATATAAGGGTAACGGAGGAAAGCAAACATGGAAGAAAAACAGCTGACCAGCAGAGAGCTGGAGGAACAGGCCAACGCGCTGCTCGCCGAGGCGGATTTTGAGGAGATCAATCTGCCGAAGAAAGCGAAAAAGGCCGCAGCGGCCAAGAAAGCGAACGAGGATACCGCGCAGGCGGAAAAGCCCGCGGAGAAGTATCCCCCGCTGGATGAAAAGCTGGTCGCCTCCCTGCCCGCGGCGGCGCTGCTGCAGGGCAGCGAAAAGCTCATGGAGATCTTTGCCAAGGGCAAGGCCAAGGGCAAGCTCAGCTCCAGCGACCTGATGGAGACCATCGACGAGATGAACCTTGAGAGCGAGCAGCTCGATCAGATCTACGACTCGCTCGAAACGCTCGGCATCGACATCGGCACCGCCGAGGCCATCGACAGCAGCATCGACGATGTGGAGCCGCCGATGGAGGAGATCGCCGAGATCGAAGAGGAAGAGCTCGTCGACCCGAACGAGCTGGTCGACAGCTTCTCGACTGACGACCCCGTGCGCATGTACCTCAAGGAGATCGGTAAGGTGTCGCTGCTGTCGGCGGACGAGGAAATTTCGCTCGCGACCGCGATGTCCGCGGGCGTGGAGGCCAAGCAGAAGCTCGAAGAGGCCGAAAAGAACGGCACGGAGCTGAGCGAAGAGGAAATGAAGGCACTCAAATCTGCCGTCAAGAAGGGAGAGCGCTCCAAGCAGCGCCTGGCCGAGGCAAACCTGCGTCTCGTCGTGTCCATCGCTAAGCGCTACGTGGGCCGCGGCATGCTGTTCCTCGACCTCATTCAGGAGGGCAACCTCGGCCTCATCAAGGCCGTCGAAAAGTTCGACTACACCAAGGGCTACAAGTTCTCGACCTACGCGACGTGGTGGATTCGTCAGGCCATCACTCGCGCCATTGCTGACCAGGCGCGCACCATCCGTATCCCCGTTCATATGGTCGAGACCATCAACAAGGTCATCCGCGTGTCCCGTCAGCTCTTGCAGGAGCTCGGCCACGACCCCTCTCCCGAAGAGATCGCCGCCGAGATGGACATGCCCGTCGACAAGGTGCGCGAGATCCTGAAGATCGCGCAGGAGCCCGTCTCCCTCGAAACGCCGATCGGCGAAGAGGAAGACAGCCACCTTGGCGACTTCATCCCCGACGAGGGTGCGAGCGAGCCGAGCGAGGCCGCGTCGTTCACGCTGCTGCAGGAGCAGCTTGTCGATGTGCTCTCCACCCTCACCCCGCGTGAGGAGAAAGTCTTGAAGCTGCGCTTCGGCATCGAGGACGGCCGTCCCCGCACGCTCGAAGAGGTCGGCAAGGAGTTCAACGTCACGCGCGAGCGCATCCGCCAGATCGAAGCCAAGGCGCTGCGCAAGCTCCGTCACCCCAGCCGCAGCAAGAAGCTCAAGGACTTCCTGAACT
>OLNQ01001444.1_pt1 | contig 22808 bp, 17 predicted proteins | sample 1672821 | NCBI WGS metagenome assembly OLNQ01 (sample SAMEA3136727, study PRJEB25190) | human gut metagenome | biome: human gut; feature: human-associated habitat; material: faeces | place: Austria | collected 2013 | reverse complement strand
TTTTACCGTGCAAAAGAGCCGCTTTTGGAATGCAAAACAATAGGTTTTGTAACACACTGATGTATAGCGAATTATACAGCAATTATGTTTTTGAAAAATATTTACACCTTTATTGTATTCTTTTCGTTCATAAAGTAATGTGTTTTTTATATCGAACTCAGGTTAGAAAAAACAAAAAAAGTTGCAATAATTTGATGAAACTACAATAATTTACTTATATTTGCCCCAAAATCTATTAGCAAACAACCATTTAACAGAAAAGGTATGAAGATTGAACAAAAAGAAATCGTAAAAGTCGTACTCGCCCTTATCGTGGGCGTTGCGGCTGTGGCAGCCTGCTGGCAAATTGCGCGTGGACTGCAGAACTTCCGTCGTGGAGAGAATAAAATTCAGGTTACGGGTATGGCAGAGAAGCAAATTACGAGCGACCTCATTGTATGGAACATCACCGTCAGTGGGAAAGCATTCAATAAGAGCGAAGCCTATGCCGAGTTCGACCGTTCAAACCGTCAGGTAAGAAAATACTTGCGCGATTGCCAAATCCCCGATTCGTGCATCGAAGCCAACAGTGTCAGCATTGACAAACAGACACGTAGCGAGTACGATTCAAGCTCTGAACGCTACATTGAGATTGATGATGGCTATGCGGTAACACAGAACATCGCAGTCAGTTCGCGCAATCTGCCTGTCATAGAAAAGGCTTATCAGAAAATATCTGCGCTTTACGAACACAATGTAAACTTCAGCAGCAACGACCTGCTCTATTATTACACCAAGCTCAACGACTTGAAAATGGAACTTCTGCACAACGCCAGCATCGACGCTTACAAGCGTGCTGAAACCATTGCTGAGGGCTGCAACGCATCGGTAGGCAGTCTGCAATCGTCGTCAATGGGCGTGTTCCAGATAGTTGGACTGAACAGTAGCGAAGACTATAGCTGGGGCGGAACCTTCAACACAAGCGACAAAGAGAAGAAGGCAAGTATCACAATACGTGCTACTTACTCGCCACGCTAATGGCAAAATCCATCTGCACGCATAACAAAACGTGCCAAAACATAGTGGATTTACAGACATAAGAGCATATCTACGCTGCGTATGACAATCATTATTTGTCCTATATTGTAGCAGTAAACACTCAGATTGTGGTTCTGAATGTCGTAGTTCCAATCCGCTGATGATAACTTTTTATATAAGGAAAGAGGATATATCGAAACGCAAGGTTTCGATATATCCTCTTTCCTTTTGCGCATTAACTGTTCGCAAGCCATATTAAGGCACCATAAAAGTATCGACAAGGAAGTCATAGAAGAAAGCATTAATCACGAAATAAAGACCAATGGATTGTCGCAAAACCATCTCGAAAATGTGAAAAAAGAATAAAAAACAAGTGCAGTTTATAGCTTCTCTTGCTCTGTTCTGAAAAATATTAGTACATTAGCAAACGACTATCATAAACTATGATTACGATAACCAAACATTTAAGATTCATCATAAGAAACCAAATAATTACCTTTTAATCATTACATTTATTACATTATGAGAAAAAACTATGTACGATTAGCCCTATTGGCAACATTAACATGCGCAGTTACAGGCAATGTTTCTGCCCAGTTAAACAACAGAACAGAAGTTAAAGAAGCAACACAAGGTGTTCAGCCACAGAAGTTCAAAGCCCCCGCTAAAGGCTTCAACTTCGGTCAGAATATGGCAAACGCACCATTGGCGTCTTTTGCAAAAGCACCGAACAAGTACGGTGATGAGCAGCCGGTAATGAAGGAAGACTTCTCTAAAATGACCGCTGGCAGCGAGGCTGCACCCGATGTGAACAACAGCCTGATTAAAGATGACTTCGAATACCCTTGGATTAATACAAAAGACGAGTTCTTCAACACTCCGGGTTGGGGTTCTGGCAATGCCTATTCAGCAGGCGGAATGGTTTATCTTGAATCTGGTCCACAAGATATGGCACACATCAACACCCCTATGCTTAATGTAAAAGCCAACGGTGGCATTGCTTGGATTCGCTTCAAGGCACGTGCAAAGAATGCTGGAGAAACTCCACAAGTAATGGTTGAGGCTGCTGAAACATACAACATGTCGCCTACATGGTCAATGATGGGTAGCGCAACACTTCCTCAGCTAACCACAGAATGGAAGGAATACTCTATGTTCTTCTACGGTGGAGGCGAATACACACTTTTCAACATCGTGTCTGTTATGGCACCTATATATATTGATGACATTGAAGTGTTTACCGTTAAACAGCACGTTAATACACCAACTATGCTTCCGCACACCAACTACGAAGGCACAAGCTTCGATGCAAACTGGACTCCTGTAGACGGTGCCACAGGCTATATGGTAAATGTCTTCACTATGGACAAAGAAGGAAAGACTACTTACCTCTTTGAAAACAAGGCGGTAAACACAAATAAGTTCAACGTAACAGGTGCAGAGTCTGGACAAACTTACTTCTATAATGTATCTGCAACAAAGGACGACCACGTTTCAATTCCTTCTGACAAGATGTTTGTTTTCAACCTCGTTGCTCCTGAAATGAAGGAAGTAAGCAACTTCGATGGAACGAAATACACTGCATCTTGGGGAACTGTTCCTTCGGCTGAACGCTACAACTACATTGCTTACTACGACCGCAAGGCTGCAAAGGCTGGCGAATTTGTTGTTACCGATGAGAACTTCACCGATGTAAGAGATGCACAAGGAAACCTCACCGGTTGGACAAAGGAAGAACCTAACCCAGGTTCATACAGCGAATACTATATCCCTGAAATGAAGCAGGCTGGCTGGAGAGGAACCAACTATGCTCCTTACACCGACTACATCTGTTTGGACGGCTGGCAATATTACCACAACCACACCGATGCTGGTCTTATTTCGCCAGAATTGGATATGTCGAAAGACAATGGTAAGTTCACTGTTAATATTAAACTTGCTGGAGCTCCAACAGCGGCTCTCGACGAAAACGGCAACGAAATCACTGTTTACACACAGGCAGCTTTCGCGCTCTTCAACTACAACGAGACAACTTGCGACTACGAGCAAGCAGAACTTATCTATCTGCCAGGACACCCTAACGCAGTAAACGACAAGTGGAAGAACTTCACCGTAAACTTCACAAAGGGTTCAAAGAAGTCTATCATAGGCATCTATGCCGTTTATGCTGACGAGCACCTCTACCTTGACGACTTGAAGATTACACAGAACTACCAAGCTGGCGAAAGCCTGAACGACCCATTCTGCTACCGCAGATGGCTCCAAGAACCAACTGCAGAAATCACTATTCCTTACTTTGTTGGTACGTCAGAGGTTACTCACCGCGCATCAGCTTATAAGGTAAATACCGACAGAAACGTGAAGAAGCAATTCGTAGAGAGCAAGTACAGCGAGCTCAAGAAGGTTGGTACTGCCAACAGCATCAGCGGTGTCGGACTTGCCAAGGCACTCGTAAAGGTAGAAGGCAGCGATATATGTGTGAACAACATCAACGGCGAAGACGTTCAGGTTTACACACTCGACGGACAACTTGTTTACAACAACAAGGGCGAAAAGAACCTCCGCATTCGTTTGGCACAGCACGGTGCTTACATTGTAAAGGTTGGCAACAAGTCTGTAAAGCTCGTTTTCTAATCATTTAGATAAAACATTAATAAGAGAGTAATCGAAGCTTTGAGTTTCGATTACTCTCTTTTCTTTTGCAGCAAAAAATCTTTCTGTTGCTCAGCAAAAACGCTCTTATTCTGTAAAGATAATTCGTAGGAAAAATGATAATTTCGATTTGGCATTGCGAAAGCGGCTGTTTTGCAATGCAAAAGAGCCGCTTTTACCGTGCAAAACCTACGCTTTTGGAATGCAAAACAATAGGTTTTGTAATACATTGACAACAAGACAGTTACACAATAGCTATATTTGTGAAAAATATTTACACTCATATCGCTTTATTTTCACCTATATAATAAGGTACGTAGAAGCAGCTACGTGAGGGGGTGAAAAGTTCTTTTTATTCAGAAAAACTAAGCCATTTGTCTGCTTATCTAAAGGTTTTATTCCTACTAATTATTCGTATTATTCTGTTATACAACAGAAAATATCACATAATTAACATTTATTAGTGTAGCAAAGTTGCAACTGTTACGAAATAATCGTAAGTTTGCAACAGAAACATATAAACCAAATTCGGATATGGAAAAACTGACGAAACAAGAAGAAGAAATTATGCTGCATATATGGCGTCTTGGCAGTTGCACAACAAAAGAGGTGCTGCAGCAGCTGGAAGAACCTAAGCCACCCTACACAACAGTGGCTTCGGTTATGAACAACCTGAAGCGTAAAGGCTATATAAAATCGAAACAGCAACGTGCGGTCTATCATTTTACGCCGAAGATAGCGCAAGCTGAATACAAATCGGACTTTATGAGTAGCTTCGTAGGCAACTACTTCAAGAACTCGTTCCGCGAGATGGTGTCGTTCTTTGCGAAGGAAGACAAGATTTCGCCAGAGGATTTGAAAGATATTATCAGCGAGATAGAAAAAGGAAAAGATACCGAATAAAAGGCAAAAGCCATAAAGGTAACTTTCTGAATCTACCTCCATACATATCTTCAACAACATTCAACTTAACACGTAACGAACATGACGATGTACCTATTGAAACTAAACATTGCCCTCATCGTACTCTTCGGCTTTTACAAGCTGATGTTTTCGGGCGATACATTCTTCTCGTGGCGCAGAGCAACGCTTATCGGAATGTATCTTGTTGCGATGTTGGTGCCGGGGCTGAACTGCTCTTATTGGATAAACAAGAGCGTGGGAATGGTGTCGGTGGCAAACGAATATGCTGCCATTGTCCTGCCTGTTGTAACCATAACACAGGGTAGCGGAGGCGCAATGAACTGGGAAACCACGGCAATGGTTATATATAATATGGTGGTTTGCCTGTTGTTGCTACGCTTTTTGTGGCAGTTGGTTTCTATCGTAAGACTGAAGACACAATGCAAAACAGCCGATATAAATGGCACAAAGGTGTATCTGTTGGAAAGCAACGAGGGACCGTTCTCGTTCTTCAACTGGATTTTCATCAACCCAACGAAGCACAGCAAGCAGGAAATCGACGAGATAATGACACACGAATTGGCACATTGCAGGCAGCGACATTCCGTAGACATTCTCTTTACAGAATTGTTTGCCATTGCCTTTTGGGTAAATCCATTCGTGTGGTTGCTGAAACGTGAAGTACGATTGAACCTCGAATATCTTGCCGATAACAATGTCTTGGCAAACGGAACAGACAGCAAGGAATACCAATACCATTTGCTTGGATTGGCATATAGAAAGAATGTAGCTACTATATCAAATAATTTTAATGTTTTACCTCTTAAAAAGCGTATTAAAATGATGAACAAAAAACGAACAAAGGGAATAGCGAAAGCAAAGTATGCACTTTACATTCCGTTGGCAGCAATGCTGCTTGTTGTGAGCAACATCGAAACTGTTGCACGCGACATAGCAAACGTTGCAAAGGCTATACCAACGGTAAAGGCAAGTGTTAAACAGGAAAAGATGGTGGATTTATCGTCTGGCAACAAGGCAACAACAGTGCAGGAAAGCCCGAAGAATGTGCAGTCTACCGAAGCAATTGAAAGCACAGGCAATAAGGTGGAAGCATTGGCGGACAGTAAAAATGCTGAAATGGCGGCTCAAGAAGCAGAAAATACGACTGGAGTTGCAAACGAAGAGCCAACAGAGCAGAAACCAAAGAAAGCTCCGAAGAAAGTGTTTACCGTTGTTGAAGAAATGCCTACTTTCAATGGAAATCTTAACCAATGGCTGGCAGAAAATATGAAATATCCATCGGAGGCAGTTAAAAATAAGGAACAAGGACATGTTGTTGTGCAGTTTATCATATCAGAAGAAGGCGAAGTAATGGAACCTAAGATTATACGTTCCGTTTCTCCATCGTTGGATAAGGAAGCACTTCGTGTGGTATCGTCAATGCCCAAATGGAATCCAGGCAAGGCAAACGGAAAACCTGTTGCCGTGCATTACATGTTGCCTGTGAGCTTCAAACTAAACGGAAAGTAAGTAGTATATTGGCAAAGAATTAGTTTCCGTGGGGTTGTATTAATTTAAAAGCCCCACGGAAATAGTTGTAAGAGCATATAAAACCAAATGAAAGATAACCTAAAGACTGTTTCATCGTAAATCAGAGAAGGCGTTTCTTTATCATTGCAACAAATCTGCCATTTCGCTGTGATACCGTTACAATGAAAGTACAGACACATTTACACCCGTTTTCGGTATAAGTCAGAAGAAAACATACTGCTATCTAAAACTTTACATACTTGACGTTATTCTATGCGGCGTTGGGCTTTTAGCCTTAAAAACCAACATTTTAGCACCATTCTGTAAGCATAAAAGCAGAATGATATACATATCGTGAGCAGACGTTCAAGGGCGAAATACTTATATTTTGTTTTTTTTTCACGAAATATTTTGCCAATTCAATAATTATATAGACCTTTGACACCAAAATATAACCATAAATAAAAACAAAGAAATAATTCTATGGAAGAACAAATCGAAGTGAAAGAGCTTGAACACGTTGTAGTGTTATTCTCTGGAGACTCGGGTGATGGTATGCAGCTGGCTGGTAACATTTTCTCAAATGTTTCTGCTACTGTGGGTAATGGCATCTCTACATTCCCTGATTATCCTGCCGACATCCGTGCCCCGCAAGGCTCACTCACGGGAGTTAGTGGATTTAGAGTGCACATCGGTGCTGGTAAGGTTTACACACCAGGTGATAAGTGCGATGTGTTGGTAGCTATGAATGCAGCTGCCCTTAAAACTCAGTACAAAAACTGCAAACCACAAGGAACTGTCATTATCGACACCGATTCTTTTAGCTCACGCGACTTGAAGAAAGCGGATTTTACAACCGATGACTACTTGAAAGAAATGGGCATCGACCCTGACCGTGTGGTTGCTTGTCCTATTACAAAGATGGTAAAGGACTGCCTTGCTGACACTGGAATGGACAACAAGGCGATGTTGAAGTGCCGTAATATGTTCGCACTCGGCTTGGTTTGCTGGTTGTTCAACCGCGACCTTGAGTTGGTTAACAACTTCTTGACAGAGAAGTTCAAGAAGAAGCCAGCTGTTGCTGAAGCCAACATTAAGGTTGTAGCTGCTGGTTACGACTACGGACACAACGTTCACGCATCGGTTCCTAACACCTATCGGATTGAAACTAAAGAAAAAGTAGCAGGCCGTTACATGGACATCACAGGTAACAAGGCTACTGCTTACGGCTTGATGGCTGCTGCTGAAAAGGCTGGTTTGACCCTCTTCTTGGGTTCTTACCCTATTACTCCTGCAACTGACATTCTTCACGAATTGGCAAAACACAAGTCAATGGGCGTTGTTACAGTGCAGTGTGAAGACGAAATATCAGGTGCAGCATCTGCAATTGGTGCAGCATTCGCAGGCGCATTGGCTGCCACATCTACATCAGGTCCTGGTATCTGCTTGAAGAGTGAGGCTTTGAACCTTGCCGTTATCGACGAGTTGCCACTCGTTGTTATCGACGTTCAGCGTGGTGGTCCATCTACAGGTTTGCCTACAAAGAGTGAGCAGACCGACCTTTTGCAAGTACTCTACGGTCGTAACGGCGAAAGCCCTATGCCTGTAATAGCTGCTACAAGCCCAACGGACTGCTTTGATGCAGCCTTCGCAGCTTGTAAGATGGCACTCGAGCATATGACTCCAGTTGTATTGCTTACCGACGCTTTCATCGCAAACGGTTCTTCAGCTTGGAAGTTGCCAAAGCTGGAAGACCTTCCAGAAATTCGTCCTCATTACGCTACTGAAGCACAACGCTATAAGTACACTCCTTACAAACGCGAGGAATATAGCAACGTTCGCTATTGGGCTGTTCCAGGAATGGAAGGCTACGAGCATATCCTTGGTGGACTTGAGAAGGACGGAAAGACTGGTGCTATCTCTACTGATGCAGAAAACCACCACCTTATGGACAACTTGCGTTTCGACAAAGTTGCACGCATACCTGTGCCAGACTTGGAAGTACAAGGCGACAAGGACGATGCCGACTTGCTCATCGTAGGTTTTGGTAGTACATACGGACACTTGTATTCAGCAATGCAAGAACTCCGTGCAAAGGGACACAAGATTGCGCTCGCGCAGTTTAAGTATGTAAATCCATTGCCAAAGAACACTGCAGAAGTATTGTCTCGTTACAGCAAGGTGGTTGTAGCAGAGCAAAACCTTGGTCAGCTCGCAGCATTGCTTCGTATCCGCATTAACAATTTCGCTCCATATCAGTACAACCAAGTGAAGGGTCAGCCATTTGTTGTTCAAGAACTTGTACAAGGTTTTGAACGCTTATTGACGCTTCCTGCACCAAAGGACGAATATGGTACGTTCTATTCAAGAATCTTACAATAATTAAGGAGGAAAACAAAATGACTCAGTATACAGACAAAGATTATAAGAAAGGTCAGCCAAGATGGTGCCCTGGTTGCGGCGACCATTTCTTCTTGGCGAGTTTACATAAAGCAATGGCAGAGTTAGGAGTTCCTCCATACGAAACTGCCGTTATCTCAGGTATTGGTTGTTCAAGCCGTTTACCTTACTATGTCAGCACTTACGCTATGCAGACCATTCACGGTCGTGCAGCTGCGATTGCAACAGGATTAAAGGTTGCGAATCCAAAACTTACAGTTTGGCAAGTTTCTGGTGATGGTGACGGATTGGCTATCGGTGGTAACCACTTCATTCACGCAATGAGAAGAAACATCGATATTAACATTATCCTTCTCAACAACCGCATCTATGGTTTAACAAAGGGACAGTACTCTCCAACCAGCCCTCGTGGTTTCGTTTCTAAGTCAAGCCCTTATGGCACAGTGGAAGACCCATTCCGTCCAGCTGAACTCTGCTTCGGTGCACGCGGTAAGTTCTTCGCTCGTACTGTTGCTACCGATGCTCCTGGAACCATTGAGGTATTGAAGGCTGCCAAGCAGCACAAGGGTGCTGCGGTTTGCGAAATTCTTCAGAACTGTGTAATCTTCAACGAAGGTTGCCACGATGCAGTTTACAACAAGGAAGGACGTAAAGCCAATGCTATCTATCTTGAGCACGGCAAACCATTAATCTTCGGTGTAGACAACGAATTTGGCTTGGTACAAGAAGGTTTTGGCTTGAAGGTTGTGAAGATAGGTGAAGACGGTTACACCATCGACGATATTCTCGTTCACGATGCACACTGCGAAGACGATACCTTACAGTTGAAGTTAGCAATGATGGATACAAAGGACGGCTTCCCTATAGCATTGGGAATTATCCGCGATGTTGAAGCTCCTACCTACGACGAAGCTGTTTGGGAGCAGATAGAAGAAGTGAAGGCAAAGAAACCTTACCACAACTTTGCAGAGTTGCTCGAAACGAACGACATCTGGGAAGTTAAGTAAATCATCTTTGAAAGAATTATATCAAAATATCCAGAGAGGGTGTTCCCTGACACCAGGGCATACCCTCTTTTGGGTTTAAGTCTAAAGATATGCGCCCATACATATTATAAATGTGAAGCATATAACATAATTTAGGCTCTTACTATTTTCGTAAATGAAAGTAATTTCGTAAATTTGTTGCGTAAAAGAGCATTGCGCCCTACACAATAAAAAACTAAGTACGACTTCTGCTGCGTTAGCAATTCTTCCAATACGGTTGCTACCAAGCGAGGCGTTTCACTTTCAGAACATTCGGAAAAGACAATTAAAATAACAATATAGTATTAACTAATTACATTTACTATGAAAGTTCATGAATACCAGGCAAAAGAGTTTTTTGCAAGTTATGGGATTCCAGTACAGCGCGGTATCGTTTGCCGCACACCAGAAGAAGCCGTAAAGGCATACGAAACACTGGGTGTAGAACTGGCTGTTGTTAAAGCACAGGTACACACAGGTGGTCGTGGTAAGGCTGGTGGTGTGAAGTTGGGCAAGACTGCCGAAGAAGTTCGCACACATGCAACCAATATCCTCGGTATGGATATTAAAGGTTTCATCGTAGACCGCGTGCTTGTTTGTGCAGCACTCGACATCAAGTCTGAGTTCTACGTTAGTATCCTTCCCGACCGTAAGTCAAAGTCAGCTATCTTCATGGTTAGCCGCGAAGGTGGTATGGACATCGAGGCAGTGGCTAAGGAAACACCAGAGAAGATTGCCAAAATTGCTATCGACCCAGCAGTTGGCTTGAACGACTACAAGGCTCGTGAGATTGCTTTCAAGCTCTTCGACGATAAGAAGTACGTTAATCAGGCTGTGCCATTGTTCAAGAATTTGTATCGTCTCTTCGTAGAGAAAGATGCTTCTTTGACAGAAATCAACCCACTCGTTATTACCGAACAAGACGAACTCTCTGCAGTAGACGCAAAGATGACATTCGATAACAACGCTCTCTTCCGTCACCCTGACGTGCTCGAACTCTTCGAACCAACAGAAGACGAAAAGAAAGAACAAGAAGCTAAGGATAAAGGCTTCAGCTACGTGAACCTCGGTGGCGAAATTGGCTGCATGGTAAACGGTGCTGGTCTTGCTATGGCTACTATGGATATGATTAAGCTCTATGGTGGCAATCCTGCAAACTTCCTCGATATTGGCGGTAGCTCTAACCCAACAAAGATTGTTGAGGCAATGAAGCTCCTTCTTTCAGACAAACACGTAAAGGTCGTTCTCATCAATATCTTTGGTGGTATCACACGTTGCGACGACGTTGCTCAGGGACTTATCGAAGCTTTCAAACTCATCGACACCGACATGCCTATCGTTATCCGCCTTACAGGTACCAACGAAGCTGAAGGACGCGAGTTGCTCAAGGGCACCAAGTTCCACGTTGCTACAACTATGAGCGAAGCTGGCCATATGGCAGTAGACCTCTGCAAGTAATTTATTTCGTTTTTAAACATTGAGAAAAAAATGAGTATTTTAATTAACAAAGATACACGCCTTATCGTTCAAGGCATTACAGGTCGTGATGGTAGCTTCCACGCTACTAAGATGAAAGAATACGGTACTAACGTTGTAGGTGGTACATCGCCTGGCAAGGCTGGCCAAGAAGTAGCTGGCATTCCTGTATTCAACACAGTTCGCGACGCAGTTGAAGCAACCAACGCCAACACATCAGTAATCTTCGTTCCTGCTGCTTTCGCAAAGGACGCTATGCTCGAAGCTGCTGATGCAGGCATCAAGTTGATTATTTGTATTACCGAAGGCGTTCCTACACTCGACGTAGTTGAGGCTTACCGCTATATCCAGATTAAGGGCGCACAGCTTATCGGTCCTAACTGTCCAGGCTTGATTTCTCCAGGAGAAAGTATGGTTGGTATTATGCCAACAAACATTTTCAAGAAGGGACACACAGGTGTTATCAGCCGTTCAGGTACTTTGACCTACCAAGTTGTCGCTTCACTTACCGCAGAAGGTATGGGACAGTCTTCAGCTATCGGCGTAGGCGGCGACCCTATCGTAGGTCTCTACTTCCAAGAGTTGCTCGAAATGTTCCAGAACGACCCAGAAACCGACAGCATTGCTATCATCGGTGAAATCGGTGGCGATGCTGAAGAGCGTGCAGCTGAATACATCAAGAAGTACGTAACAAAGCCTGTTGTAGCTTTCATCTCTGGCCGCGAAGCACCAAAGGGCAAGCAAATGGGTCACGCAGGTGCTATCATCTCAAGCGGTTCTGGTACTGCTGCAGAAAAGGTAGCTGCTTTCGAAGCTGCTGGTATTCCTGTTGCTCGTGAAACACACGAAATTCCAACACTCTTAAAACAGAAGTTGGGCAAGTAATCGCTGGCGATTAGACTTCAAATTTATCATTTATATACAAGAGGGTATGTCAAGTTTACATTTGGCATACCCTCTTTTTATTTCCAACATAGTGCTTTTTTCAGCCTTCCTCCCACATTCTCAAACCACATACCCACATCGGCTTGCAAGTCTTTTCCTTACACTTTTTCTTGCTCGTCCTAAAGGTTTTGCATTGCATTCACCGCCATTAGGAACATTATAGGTTACGCCCTCACAATTCAATCCTCAGCCTACTGTTCTGTTTATCAACAACCTATATTGTTTTTAAAGCAATATGTCTAAATTACTTACGTGTAAATAAATATTTTTCTACACGTAAGTAAGAATTTACTTACACGTAAATAAATATTTCTTTACGTGTAAGTAATTTGGCTGACAAACATTTTTGCGGAAGTATGGTACCATTACATTGATGCTGTACCGAATGTAAAATATAGGAAGAGTTTTGGTATAATTTCTCTTTGCGCTTGTTCGGACAGGGGCAAAAAGAAAATTCTACACCATTACTGCTGCTTAGATTTTTGCTTTTATGCTACAAGTATAAAAAAATATCGTACCTTTGCACCTTGTTATATACAGGGTGGGCACTGAAAAACGGCAGCCACCCACTAAAAAGAGAGGTATGAGACAAAAACAATGGATAACTGCCGCAATGGCAATAATGGCTTTGGTATTAGCGAGTTGTGGCACAACGCAGAAGTCTGCAACGGTTACCGACACAACGCCCGTGCCTGCTGTTGTAACCGAAAAGGTGGAGGCGAATGCTGAATTTATAAGCGTTGCAGAAGCCATAGATATGTTTGAAAGCCCTGAAAAGGTGGCAAGCATAACGAAAAAGTATGGCTACAAGCTAAAGGAAAACTACGAAATTTATCACCTTGATAAGTTTACGAAGATGTACTACAAGAATTGCCGTCTTGCCAAAATCCTTACCGCAGACAAATACGAAGACTATCCGAAACCTTTGCGCAAGGGTGTTTCGAGCTACATCGCCTTCAAAGACGGTGCTATCATTATCGGCGTGTTCAACCAAGCGGCCTACGACAACCTTGTTGCGCAGGTGAAAGCAGCTGGCTTCGTGCTCGATATGCCTGGAAACGAGGATATATACAAGAAAGGCGAACGCACCATTGGTTGCTACGAAGGTGCGAAAACAGTGAGAATACAATAAATTTTGTAGGTTTCGGCAAATTGCCGTAACTTTGCAATTGGATAAAAACAAACGATATATGGGAGAAAAGAAATTCAAACGAACCACCGTTACGGCAGCGTTGCCATATGCAAATGGTGGTGTACATATAGGACACCTTGCAGGAGTGTACGTTCCTTCAGATATTTACGCACGCTATCTGCGACTGAAAAAAGAAGAAGTTGTATTCATCGGAGGTAGCGACGAGCACGGAGTGCCTATCACTCTACGTGCCAAGAAAGAAGGCGTTACACCGCAAGACGTGTGCGACCGTTACCACAAAATGATAAAAGACTCGTTCAAAGAGTTTGGCATTTCGTTTGATGTGTATAGCCGTACCACGAGCGAAACCCACCATAAGTTTGCTTCCGACTTCTTCCGTAAGCTATACGACGACGGAAAACTGGTTGAGCAAGAAAGCGAACAGCTCTACGACGAGGAAGCAAAGCAGTTCTTAGCCGACCGCTATGTGGTGGGCGAATGTCCGCATTGCCACAACGAGCATGCCTACGGAGACCAGTGCGAGAAGTGCGGCAGCGACCTCAGTCCAATGGAACTCATCAATCCGCAGTCTACTATTTCGGGTTCAAAGCCAGTGGTTAAGGCTACCAAAAACTGGTATTTGCCACTGAACGACTATCAGGAATGGCTGAAGCAATGGATTTTGAACGACCACAAGGAATGGCGTCCGAACGTTTACGGACAGTGCAAGAGCTGGCTCGATATGGATTTGCAGCCTCGTGCCATGACGCGCGACCTGAACTGGGGTATTCCCGTGCCTGTTGAAGGAGCCGAAGGGAAAGTGCTTTACGTATGGTTCGATGCCCCCATCGGCTATATCTCAAACACCAAGGAGCTTTGCGACAGCAACCCCGAGCAGTTCGGCAGCTGGCAGAAGTGGTGGCAAGACCCTGAAACACGCCTTGTTCACTTCATCGGAAAAGACAACATCGTGTTCCACTGCCTCATCTTTCCAAGTATGTTGAAAGCACACGGCGACTACATTATGCCTGACAACGTGCCTTCAAACGAGTTCTTGAATCTTGAGAATGACAAGATTTCTACAAGCCGCAACTGGGCGGTATGGCTGCACGAATACTTGGTGGACTTCCCTAACAAGCAAGACGTGCTGCGCTATGTGCTTACTGCCAATGCGCCAGAAACGAAAGACAACAACTTTACGTGGAAGGATTTCCAAGAGCGTAACAACAGCGAGCTCGTGGCAGTGTATGGCAACTTCGTGAACCGTGCGTTGCAACTGACACATAAGTATTGGGACGGTGTTGTTCCAGCGTGTGGCGAGTTGCAGGACGTAGACCGTCAGGCTATTCAGGAATTCAAAGACGTGAAGGAGAAAGTAGAAAGCTATCTCGACGTGTTCAAGTTCCGCGAAGCGCAAAAAGAAGCAATGAATTTGGCACGAATAGGCAACCGCTACATTACCGAATGCGAGCCTTGGAAGGTATGGAAGACCGACCCGAAACGTGTGGAAACCATCTTGAACATCTCGCTACAGCTGGTTGCCAACCTCAGCATTGCCTTCGAACCGTTCCTTCCTTTCAGCAGTAAGGAACTTCGCAATATGATTAATCTTGCCGAATACGACTGGACACAGCTCGGCAGCACCGATATTATCCCAGCAGGACACAAGCTGAACGCGCCACACTTGCTGTTCGAGAAAATTGAAGACGAAGCTATCGATGCTCAACTCAAGAAACTTGAGGATACCAAAAAGGCGAACGAAGCAGCCAGCTATGTGGCAGAACCTATCAAGAAAGATGTTTCTTTCGACGATTTCGAGAAGCTCGACATTCGTGTTGGACACATTTTGCATTGCGAAAAAGTGAAGAAGAGCAAGAAACTTCTGAAGTTCACAATCGACGACGGCACAGGCACCGAGCGCACAATCCTCAGCGGTATTGCTGCTTTCTACGAGCCAGAACAGCTCATCGGCAAAGATGTGCTCTTCGTTGCCAACTTCCCACCTCGCAATATGATGGGTATCGAAAGTCAAGGTATGATACTTTCGGCTGTAAACTTCGATGGTTCGCTCAGCGTAACCACCACACTCGGCGAAGTGAAGCCTGGCAGTCAAGTGGGCTAAACAGGCATCTGGCAGCGCATTTCCACATTATTATATAGCACAAATGCATCGTATATAATAGCAAACGCATTATACAAACCAAAAAGACGCACCGTTATGGGTGCGTCTTTTCGTTTTTAAGTAGGTGGCAAAATTTAACAACTATCACCTCCTTGCATAGACTTACTCTCGAAAAATAGTCTTTAACCTACCTACAATAGTTAATCACAAGTGGGTATAGGTTGTATTACCATTCTGCCTTATTGCAGATAGCATCGTAGTTTTTTATTCATTTTTATCTTTGAGAATCAGATAAATGCAGCGTTTCTATCTTAATTTGTTAGGATAAGGAAACGCTCGTTACCCCTATGTTTACTTGGTTTTCTCTGCATTGACATTTGTTCTTGCAAATGAAAAGCTGCTGATTGAAAAGATAAGCTCAAACCAATACCTACTATAAGGTTTTACCAATACCTACTATAAGATTGGCAAAATACTAATTATAAGGTATTGTAAAACTATTTCTTATTAGGTAATTTTGCACCCGATACATTTAATTCAACTATTTTAAACGCTATTATTTATGAAATTTAAATCATTTATGGCATTATCGTGCCTTACTGTTTTGTTATTCTCATCATGTAGCAATGATGACCCAACTCCAAAACCAAAGCCTGAGCAACCGAAAGACGTACCGACAAAGACACTTTCGTTTATTACGCAAGAAAAGGCATTTCAAGGTTATGACAAGTGGGTATATGTAAATCTTGAGACAGGTGAGACTGTTATGAAAGATGACGTCAGCGAACAGGAATGGCGCACATATTCTGATGCCGGCAAACAGAAAGATATCTTTGGCAAATACGACATAACGAAGACGGTAGAGGGAAAACCATCAAATGCACCCGATAAGTGGCACTTGGCTTTCCACGTCTTCGATGTAAGAACCAATGGTGCTGAAGCCTGTATGACCGACACGACAGATATAGAAACCATCAAGACATTGCCGACAAATGTGAAATGGGTGAGTGACATAAAAGCTTATCTTATCTATGACATGACTGGAATGATGAAGAATCCTATCGTAATGGGCTATATGAAGAGCTACGTAAACATGGGACTTTACTACTGGATGCACAAGGTGAAAGGAACAATGGGAGAGTATGCGCTCACAATGTCGAAGTCAGACCCAAAGAAGGCTCCTGTATTCTTGGTGAAGTTTAAAGATGGCAGCTATGCCGTTATTCAGTTCACAGGTCTTAAAGACGCTACAGGCAAGAAGAAAGAAGTCAGCTTCAAGTATAAATTTGTCAAGAAGAATTAATCAGTAACACGGGAAGGGGCTCTGCAAGGAGTTCCTTTCTTACAATGGTCGTACGGACGGCACGAAAGGCAAGAACTGCTTTCGAGTACAGCAAGTACGATACGACCATTATCCATTCATAAACCATAACAATTAAAAACAACAATGAAAAAACTATTACGTTTGACAGTGGCAGTCTTAATGCTTGCCACAGCGCAAGTAGCCACGGCGCAAGTAAAGATGGCTCCCAACTATTTCCGTGCAGACCCCAACGTCTACAAGTACAGAATGGCGAAGGTGATTGACTGGAAGGATTCGGAAGACGAACAGCTTACGCAGTACATCTACGATGACAAGGGTTGTCTTGTCAGAGAAGAGTACGGTTTGAGCAAGCAGCCTGGAACTTTCGTCTACAACTACACATACAATCCGCAGGGCTATATGATAAAGAAAGAAGAGGTAGCGGTTAAAGCTGACCACAGCTCGTCTACCGTTTCTTCAAAGCACGAATATACGCGTAACAAATACGGATACGTAACTGAATACACTCGTGCTACACGCCACGGTACCGAACCTAACGACGAAACGCTTACCGAGGACGTGAAGATGAACTTCGTATACGACGACCAAATGCGCCTCCTCCGTGTCGATATTCGCCAGTTCGACTATCCTTCTGACAAGCTTGAAGAGGAAGTGGGACGTATCTGCAAAGTGGAATACGATGAAGCAGGGCACGTTACCTGTGTCAGTCAGGAATACCCTGGCGGCGAACTCGTATGGAAAGAGGAATTCAATTATGATGAAAAAGGCCGTCGGATATCAATAAAGAAAGTTCCCGGCCCTAACTATACGCCTCAAGACAGAATTACTTGGACATGGCACTACGACAACGATGGCGACATAGACAAGCATGGCAGCAGCAACGGCTTCGGCAAAGAGTATGAATACGACAAGAGCAAACTCGCTTCTGAAACCTTCATGGCTCTCGAAGCCACCGAAGCCGAATGGGTACTCCAAGGTCCGCTCAACTGCACGCTCTTCAAGGAACTTCCAATGGAGAAATTCTTCAAACATGCTCCGATACGCGAAATGAGCGACGAGTCGGAAATAACATACGAACCTACTGGCACTCCCAACAATATTGCCGATGCTCGAACAACTGCGAGCAAGTCGCTCCAAACACATCTCAACGGCAATAAACTAACAGTAGACCTTCCTGCAAGTCTTATCGGAAAGACATTGCAGGTATTCAATGCCACAGGTGCATGTATGAGTAGCTTTGTTGTAAACGGTTCGCAAACCACATTCAACATCGACAACTTTGCTCCCGGTATATATGTTGTAGGTATCGGAAATCAGACTGTGAAGTTTATCAAGCGATAAGCCTTTTTTCATGGTTCGATTTAACCTCCAAAAAAATATGACGTCATATTTGGAAGAATATGACGTCATATTCGCTCAAATATGACGTCATATTTCTTAGATTGAGACGTCATATTCCTCGAACTGAGACGTCATATAGTTTTCATTCTGCCCAACCAATAGATTCACGAGGCAAATACATTGCCACTTTATTTGTTTATATCCGACTGTATTCTGTCGTAAAATCGGGAAAGGACTTCCAGAATATCATCAGGCAAATAACTGAAGGCTTTCTCTGCCATCCATTCAGGAATTTCATAATAAGCCTCGGCAACCGAACCCGCTATACACGCCTTCGTATCAGTATCACCGTCGCAAAGCACAGCCAAGCGTATGGTTTCTTCAAAACTATTGGCGTCCATAAAGCAACGCAACGCCATCGGCACAGTTTCCTGGCAAGTAGCATCGAAATGGTTCTGCGCACCAATCTTGCGTATATCGCGCATCGAAAGCAACTCGTATCCATAGAATTTCTCTACCTTTCGTTCTACATCGGGCTTGGTAAAGCGCATGTGCCGCAACCAACAAATCACCTCGGCTACACACTGTGCACCCTTTATACCTTCTTCGTGGTTGTGCGAAATCTCCGCCGTCTTCTTGGCTTCCGCTATCACTTCCTCCCAATCAGAGAAAAGCCAACCCACTGGGCTGACACGCATGGCAGAACCATTTCCAAACGAATCCTTAGGTTGCGGATTGTCTTCGTGCAACCAATCGTAAAACATATTGCCATATCCATCCATCGGAGCTGGATAACGATGGCACCAATCCAACAAAGCATCTTTGTAAGAACGCCCACTCAAGATAGCGTCGGCAATAGCAACAGTACAGATAGTATCGTCAGTATAAGAACATTCGTCGGTGAACAGTTCAAAATCCTTTTCTGGTGCAGGTCCGAATTCAAAGCGTGAACCTACAATATCTCCTATGATAGCTCCAAGCATACTGCAAAATTGTTAAATCAAAATGTTTAGACTTTAGTAAAGAGTACCCCCGATGAGAATCGAACTCATATTTCAGCTTTAGGAGAGCCGCGTTCTATCCATTGAACTACAAGGGCATTGTGTTTCAGACATAGCCAAGTGCAGCTATTTCTTATGCAAAGATAGCAAAAAAAAGTGTTTTAATAGTTATTTGCATACTTTTTTTCGTTTTCTGTTAAACTTTTAACCACGCGAAAAGTCTTAGGTAATATTATGAACAAGATTATTTCGTTTTTGCTACTCCTCGTATTGAATACAACGGTAGCGTTTGCACAAGGCTCTGTGAAGGGCAGAGTGTTGGACAAGAAGTCTAACACGGGATTAGAGTTTATAAATGTCGTAATAAGAAAAGAAGGAAGCGACAAGATTCTAAAAGGTGCTATAACCGATACCGAGGGACATTTCATTATATCAGATGTTCCCAACGGCAACTACACGCTCACGGCAAGCGGTATGGGATATAAAGATGTTGTAAGGACATTCAGCCTTACAGCAACCTCGCCCAACAAGAATTTCATAGCACTTTATCTGTCCGAAGATGCCAAGTCACTCGACGAAGTGGTGGTAACGGCACATCGGGCAGATATGAAATTGGAGGTAGACCGCAAGACTTTCAGCGTAGACCAACAAATATCGAACGCCAGCGGAGTGGCAACCGACGTTCTGGAAAACATTCCGAGCGTAGAGGTAGACAACGAAGGCAACGTTTCCTTGCGTGGCAATTCGAGTGTCGAGGTATGGATAAACGGCAAGTCTTCAGGACTTACGAGCGACAACCGCGCCACCGTGCTGCAACAGTTGCCTGCCGAAAGCATCGACCGCATTGAGGTAATAGACAACCCTTCGTCTCAGTTCTCGGCTGAAGGGTCGGCAGGTATCATCAATATCGTACTGAAGAAAGACCGCAAGGCGGGCTATTATGGCAGCGTTCAGGCAGGTGCCAACACACGCGGCGGAGCCAACACATCGTTCAACATCAACTACAATAGCTCTCTCATCGACGCTTACGCCAATGTAGGCTATCATCATCGCAAGAGAGAAGGTGGCTCTTGGAGCGAGCAAAACAACATCAACACAAACACTTACCAACGATACAAAGCCGACAACAACGGACAAGGCAACAACCTTTTCACACGTGCAGGCATAACATTGCACGCCACAAAGAAAGACGACATCTCGCTCAGCGGTATGTTTACGCTCGGCAACCACAAGAACAGCAGCCTTACACCGTATGAATATGGAACTATCGGCTCGCTGCTCAACAGCCATTTAATGAACCGCAGCACAAGCAGCAACAACGATATGCGTATGATGCACGCCGAATTCGACTATCGACACAACTTCTCCGACAAGCACTACTTGGACTTCAGCGTGGGCTACAACAAATGGAAAGCCGACAACGAAAACATTTTCCAAGACTCCACCACCTACTTCGACGCAGCAGGCTATCCGCTTGCAACACCCAGTACCAGTGGCAGCTACCAATACAGACCTATGTATGTGAACAACAGGTCGTGGGAAATAAAGTTCGATTACGAGAACCAAATCTCAAAGGCAATGCGACTTCAGGCAGGCTATCAAGCCAATCTGTCGAAAGAGAACACGCCGCAAGAAAGCTTCGTAGACCGCAACAGCTGGGCAGGCTATAACCTTGTGGAAGACCAGCTCTACTACAACCGCTTCATATACAAGAACGATGTGCACGCCCTTTATACCACCCTATCGTACAATTCGGGCAAGTTCGGCTTGATGGCAGGACTCCGCGGCGAATATTGGAAGGTGAACACGGAGAGCTATTCGTGGGCGCAGGAACACGATGCAAGTTTGCGCGACCAGCCATTCAAGAAAGATTACTTCCAGCTTTTCCCAAGTATCTTTATGAGTTATCAGCTCACCGAGAACGACCAACTGCAACTGAACTACACCCGCCGTTTGCGCCGACCATGGGGCGGAGAGCTAAACTCGTTCCGAAACACAAGCGATGCCAGCCTCATATCGTTCGGCAACCCAGAGCTGACACCCGAATACAGCAACTCATTCTCGCTGAACTACCTGCGCACGTGGCGCGAACACTCTTTGCTCGTATCGGCTTACTATCGCCCAACTACCAACGTGATGCAGCGCATTACTTACCGCAGTTCGACCGACGGCTTACTCTATCAAACCAACTTCAACGTTGCCAAGAGCACATCGACAGGTTTGGAACTTACGGCAAGAAACAGATTGTTCCGCATCTTGAACCTCTCTACCTCTGCCAACTTCTACTATTACAAACTCGATGGCTTCAGCTTCGACATCGACGGACAAACCATTACGGGGCAAGGCAACAGCAACTTCACGTGGAATGCACGTATGCAAGCCAGCCTGATGTTGCCTTACGACATGTCGGTACAGCTGACAGGCAACTACAACAGCCGCCAGAACTTGGCACAAGGTTACAGGTCGCCAAGTGGCAGTGTGGATTTCGGCTTCAGAAAGAGCTTCTTCAACAAACTGTTGGTACTATCCGTAAACTGCCGCGACCTGCTCGACACACGCAAATGGAAGACTTACACCAGCAGCGACTCCTTCACACGCTACCAAGAGAGTTGGCGTTCTGGGCGCACCTTCCGTTTCACACTTACTTGGAACTTCGGTAACACAAACAAGAGCAAGAAGAAAGACAACAATATGGAGATGGACGACGACTTCGGAAGTCAGCCATATCAAAGCAGTGGCACGGGCGAATAAGCGTTATTCCTTAACCGTTGAAACCCAAGAGGGCACATCAAATTGTTTTTGATGTGCCCTCTTTTCGTTTCCAACAAATGGGTTCGGCTGCTCCTAATAAAAAACAGAGAAAGAAGCAGCAACCATATTCTGCCTCTTTCTCTGTTATCCTTGAATCGTATCGAACTTACTATTTCTTCTTCAAAATTCGCTGTGCGCAATCTGCCAGCACAACAACTGCTGAGGCAAGAATACATACGTCCTTGATTACCAATCGACCAGCACCCGTCAATAATGGGAAACCGTGTTCGCCACTACCAAGGTCGGGCACCCATACTTCGGGTGTGGTAATAAGGAAGGATAGCGTACCGAAGGTCATTATTATAACCAAGCCTGTGCCAACAAAGCCTATCTTCGGGAACCAAATGCCCAGCAATGTCAAAATGCCGAACGACATAATAGCCAAACCTAATCCGTGAGAGAACGTATAGGTGTTGTTTGCCTCGTGCCACTCGTTTTTAACCTTGTCAAACTCGCCCTCTTTAAGCTTGTAATCTTTATATTCAGGTGCGTCCTTCGCATAGAAGAAGCTCATAAATGGACTGTTGGCAACGAAAGGAACAATGCCTTCTGCCTCGTAGTTCCAGAATTTCAGACCACCAATCCATATAAAGATAATAAAGATTGCGATACGCACTAAATGGATACCTAAACCTTTCAGCGATGCTGCCAGTTCGAGAACGAACTGTACTAATGATGCAATTTTGTTCATAGATGTCTAACCTTAAAATATTACGTCTTGTTTATTAAAATGAATAAATAGCTGCAGTGCAACAACATTTCTTGCTGTTCATTACTGCAAGCAAATAACCTTGATTTGGTTAATTCGTTTGCAAAGATATGTATTTATTATCAAACACCAAGCAAAAATATTGTATTTATTACAAATTTATATCTATTTAATTGTTTACAAAGGCAATTTGGTGAATTGTTTACATATATCAAGACCGATGCGATAAGATAGTTTAGACACTCCCTATTGCTGATATGCCTATAAAAAACACCTGTTTTTTAAATTACTTACACGTAAAGAAATATTTATCTACGTGTAAAGAATTTCTTACTTACGTGTAGAAAAATATTTCTTTACGTGTAAATAATTTAGCAATGCTGCTTCATTTCCACGTAAAAAACTCTGTTCTACTGATAG
>OLNQ01001431.1_pt1 | contig 22926 bp, 22 predicted proteins | sample 1672821 | NCBI WGS metagenome assembly OLNQ01 (sample SAMEA3136727, study PRJEB25190) | human gut metagenome | biome: human gut; feature: human-associated habitat; material: faeces | place: Austria | collected 2013 | reverse complement strand
GGCCGCTGGTTCGCCCGCCGCATCACCACCTACGTCGCGGTATGCGCGTTCCTCACCTTCGTCAATTGGTACACCTCGCCCCACTACTGGTGGGTGGTATGGGTCATGGCCGGCTGGGGGCTGAACCTGATCCTCTCGCTGGTCTGGTACCTGACGGGCTGCGACAAGGACAAAGATTACCGTTAAACCCATAAAAATCCCGGTTATGAAAACCTTACACCTGTTACTGGCCGCCAGCTTCATGCTGGCCTCCACGGCCGTCTCGGCCAAGACGCTCGAAGTCACCGTATCGGACATTCGCAACGACAAGGGCAACATCCTCGTCATGGCCAAGGTCGCCGGGCAGGAACAGCCCGTCTACGGCATGGCGGCCGCAAAGGCCGGCAAAGTCGTCGTGACGCTCGAAGGCATCGAAGCCGATGCGGCCGAGCTTTCGCTTTTCCACGACGAAGACGGCGATTACAAAATGAAGATGGGCGAGCGCGGCCCCGCCGAAGGCTACGCCACCCGAAAATGCAAGCTTCCCGCCGAGCACAACACGGCCACGCTGAAGCTCTACTATCCTGCCACCGAAAACGAATAGGCGCATGTACCGCCCGCAGCTCACCGCACTGCTGCTCGCCGCGACGATCCCGGCCGCAGCTCAACACACCCTCCGGGGGCGCGTCCTGGAGGGCGAGAGCCCGGTCGGCTACGCCACGACAGTCCTGCTGCGCGACGGACGCCAGGCAGCGGGCACGACGACCGACGACGCAGGGGGCTTCGTGCTCACGGCGGATACGGGCCGTTACACGCTCGTACTGCGACACGTCGCCTACCGGCCCTTCGAACAGGAGGTATGCGTCGCCGCAGCGGATACCGACCTCGGGGATTTGCCCCTTGCACCTCTCGGAATCAGCGAGGTGACGGTGACCGCCGAGACGGTGACACGGCAGGCCGACAGGTTCGTGGTCAGCATCGGGAATACGCCCGCACTCGCGGGACAGGACGGCACCGAACTGCTGGCGCGGGCGCCGGGCGTATGGCTGGGTGACAACGGCATCTCGATCAACGGCGCCGGCGGGACGAAAGTCTACGTGGACGGCCGCGAGCTGAAAGGTTCGGCGGAGGAGACCACCACCTACCTGCGCAGCCTGACCGCAGCCGACATCGCCCGCATCGAGGTCATGCCGCTGGCCGGCACCGAGTTCGCAGCCGACACGCGCGGCGGGGCGATCCTCATCACGCTCCGGCGGCGCCGCGACGGCGGCATGGACGGCAACCTGCAATTCTCCACGGTGCAAAGCAACCGGATAGCGGGCTATACCCCTTCGGGGCGTATCGGCATCCGCACAGGGCGCTGGACACTCACCGCATCGGGGTCGGGAAGCTTCACTCCGGTTGCCGAAAGCCGCTTCACGGAGACCCGCGAACAGGCCGGGCAGCCGCTGCCCTTCGCCGGCAGGAGCGATTCGAAGAGCCGCACAAACTACGGGCGCGGGCATTTCTCCGCGGTCTTCTACCCGACGCCGAAACACACCGCAGGTTTCGACATCGAATACACGGAACGCAGCACCCACATGCCGACACTATCGCGCACCACACTCGGACAAACCCAGAGCGACAGCCGCTACCGCCAGCACATGGATGGGAATACCCTGACCGCAACCGCCAATTACATCTGGAAGATCGACACGCTGGGTTCGCAGTTCAAACTGATCGCCGACTACACGCGTTACACCTCCGACGGCGACAACAGCTACCACACGACGACCTGCGCACCCGGAACCCTGCGCGACTCGCTCTACGAATCCGCCACGGGTTCCGTATACGACATCCTGACGGCCGACGCCGGGCTTACGCGCAAACTGCCGCACGGCCTGACACTGCGCGCGGGGCTGCGCTACACCCGCAACGACATGGCGGACAAAAGCCGCTACGCAGCACAGACGCAGGGCACATGGCTCGCACTGCCCGAATACAGCTACGACCAGCACTACACCGAGCAGATCGGCGCGGCCTATGCCTCGCTGGAGTACAGCGCCGGGCGGTGGGAGCTTTCGGCCGGGCTGCGCGGTGAATACACCTCCGTCGCATCGCAGGCCTTCGGCCGCTCCTATTTCGGGTTGTTCCCAAACGTTTCGGTCAGCCGCGCGCTCAACGCCCTGCGCACATGGCTGCTCGTGGCGCAGTGGAGCCGCAACATCGAACGCCCGGCATTCCCGGCGCTGAACCCCGCACGGATCCGCATATCGGATTACAGCTGGCAATCGGGCAACCCCTCGCTGCGGCCGACCTACATACACCGTTTTTCGCTCACGGCCGTATGGAAATACCGTTACACGCTCACCGTGGGCGGCAACCTGCACCACGACCTGATTCGCGAAATCGCACACAGGGACGCAACCGCCCCGGACGCCGTGTATATCCGTCCCGAAAACCATTACACAGAGAACCACTGGTTCGTGGCGGCGAGCGTCCCGGCGAAAATCACCCGCTGGTGGAACCTCTCGGTCAATGCCGTCGGGGTGATGCAGCGCATCCGGCTCAACAGCACCGACAGCCCTGCGACGCACTACCTGATGTTCGCCGACGCCACCTGCTCGTTCACGCTGCCGGCCGGGTTCTTCGCCGAAGCCGCCTACCGTGCCCAAAGCCGCCTCTACTCGGGCAACAGCGAGGTCGGGCCGCGCCACACGCTCTCGGCGACCGTCAAAAAACAGCTCTTCGACAAACGCCTGACGCTTTTCTGCACCCTGTCGAACATCACCGGCTGCGACTGGGAGTTCGCCTCCCTGACCGACGGCATGCGGCGCACGATCGACACACGGCAAGCCTGGTCGGGGCGCTTGTGGAAAGTCGGCGCGGCCTGGAATTTCCGCACCGGCAAAAAATTCCGCGCCCGCACCGTCGAAAGTGCAGCGGAAACCCAGCGCAAGCGCCTCGTGAAAAGCACGGAACAATAAAAAATAATTCGTAACTTTATCCCCCGTAACCCACCGTCCGCCATGGAAGACAAAAACCTCGACGCAAACCAGCGCATCGAACTCATCCAGCAGATGATCCGCGGCACCCGCCGACGGCTCTCATTCGGCAGCAGCAACCTGTTCCTCCTGTGGGGATACCTGCTGGCCGCGACCGCCATCGTGATCTTCGTCCTGCTGAAAACCACCGACTGCCGCGCCTGGCTATGGTTGTGGCTGCCAGCCGCGGCAACAGGGGGCGCCGTGACCTGGTGGCATAACAGGTTCCGCGCCCCGCAGGTCAAAAGCTACACCGACCGGCTGCTGGAACAGATATGGAGCTGCATAGCCTCACTGGTCGTCCTGTCGGCGATCCTGATTTGCGGGTACGACCCGTGGGCGGTCGACCCGCTCTTCCCTGCGCTGCTGCTGATCGGCGCCGGACTCTTCATCTCGGGGCAGGTAATCCGCAACAAGTACATGTATTACGCATCATGCGCCGTAATACCGATCGGCTTCGGTATTACCCGGGACTCTTGGCTCAATGCCGACCCCGACTACAACCTGCTGCAATTCGCCGCAGCGGTTCTCATCGGGCTCACGGGTGCCGGCTACGCGCTCAGAAGGCAGGTAAGGTGCGATGCGGACGAAAGGCGGATAACAAACGGAGACAACTGAAACGACATGAAACGGACGCAAAAACACATCGCTATGGAAGACAAGCAACTGAATGCCGCCGAGAGCATCGCGCTCATCAGCCGCATGATCGACAACACCCGCAACCGTATGCTGCGCAACTCGGGACGGCCGTTCCTGGTCTGGGGTTACGTGACCGTCTTCACGACGCTCTTGGTCATGGGTGCGGTGTATTATTTCCAGAATCCGAAATGGAACATCCTGTGGATGCTGCTCCCCGTACTGGGCGCATTGCTGATGTGGCTGACACGCGACAAGCATACCGAAGGCAAAGTCAGCACGTTCGTCGACCGCGTCATCAACAACGTATGGCTGGTGATGGGCCTCACGGCGTGGTTCGTCAGCATGCTCTCGCTTTTCAGCCAGATACGGCTGCCGATCCTGTTCATCATCCTGCTGACGATGGGCATGGGAACCACGATCACGGGGCTGATCATCCGGTTCCGCCCGGCCACCGCCGGCGGTACGGCGGCTATCGTCCTCGCTCCCGTTTCGCTCATCGTGAGCGGTTACTGGATGCCGACCCTCTTCGCCGTCGGATTCGTCGTGATGATGATTATCCCGGGACATATCCTCAACTACAAGTCGAACCATACGAACGGATAACGCAATGGACAAGCAGAAAATATCCGAAACGGAAGCGCTGGACATCATCGCTCGCGTCTTCGACCGCAATATGCGCCGCATGAATTACGTACGGGGCGAATTGTTCATCTGCTGGGGAGCGCTGCTCAGCCTCACGGCACTGGCCGAATACGGGCTTTACCGCTGGACAGGCGACGTGCGCGTGCTGTGGAGCGGGCTGGTTCCGCTGGTCTGCGGCTATATTTGGACGGTTCGCAATTCGCGGCGGAAGGCCCTCGTCCGCACGGGGTTCGACGACCTGCTGATCCTGATATGGGGCATGCCGGCGATGATCTCGGCCGCCGCGATCGTCTATGCCGTAACCATCCCCGGAAACACGATAAACCCCGTAGGCGTCATGCAACTGCTGCTCGGCACGGCACTGGCCATCACCGCCGAATTCTACCGGGGCAAAGGTTCCCAGCAATCGGGGTCGTTCGCAGCGTTGCTCATGCTCTCGGTCTTCGAGCTCATCATGGCGTTCAACTATACGTTCCGCATGCCGTTCGACGCCCAAGGCGGAACATGGATGCTCGAACTCTCCGCCCATGGCATATTGCTCGTACTGCTACCCGGTTTTATCCTCCGCCACATAACCCGCAAGCAATGTTCAAAGAACTGAATCCCCTGTTGCATTCGGAACTGAGACTGGCCGTAATGTCGATCCTCATCGGGGTCGAGAGCGCCGACTTCGTCTTTATCCGACAGCAGACAGGAGCCACGGCGGGCAACCTTTCGGTACAACTGGACAAGCTGGCGAAGGCGGATTATATCGAAATCGAAAAGACCTTCCGCGGGAAGATGCCCTGCACGGTCTGTCGCATCACGGACACCGGACGCGATGCCTTCGCCGAATACGTCGCGGCGTTGCAGACCTACATAAAAAGATAACCCCGAAACACCCCGCGGCGGAACGCCGCGTTTGTTGCCGTCCCGCGCTGAATCCCCGCAGTGGCGGGGACTTCTTGCCGTAGCAGCGGCAAAAGCATCCCGGAAGGGCATCCGTATCCGAATTTAAATCGCAAAATTTACATCGTACAGAAGAACGTCACCAGGAACGGGACGCTGAAATCGAGCACGCAGCCGTGGAAGACCGACACCACGGCATAGGGTTTTCCTGCGGACTGCGTGATGATCGGCAGGGTGGTATCGAAAGTCGTGGCGCCGCCGATCGAGACGGCGGCCAGCGGCCCGAACCACCGGGCGACGAGGGGCGCGGCCAACAGCGTAAACAGCTCGCGCATGACATTGCAGAGCAATGCCACGGTTCCCAGCTCCGCACCCCGGAAATCGGCGATGAAGATACTCGAAAGCGAGTAGTAGCCGAACCCAGCGCCGACGGCCATCGTGTCCCCGGCCGTAAGCGGCGGCAGGAGCAGTGTCGACAAGGCAGCGCCGGCCAGCGTACCGACGGCCGTCATCACGGGCAGCAGCGCCAGCCGCGGATCGAGCCGCCGGACACGTCCCGCGAGGGTCGTATCGTTGCCGAGGGTGATCCCCACGCAAAACATCAGGGCATAGAGCACATAGGTGCTGAGGCGCGCCCCCGCCACGTCGAACGGCAAGGCGGAGGAGAGCCCCGCCAGACATCCTGCGACGAAAAAGGCGACGATCACCAGACTCCCCCGCAAGGCGCCCCACATCGAAAGCGCCGCGTCCGCCCCGCTTACGACGTGCTCCCCCGCAACACGCCCGGCGTTCTGTCCGGGACACTCCACTGCAACGGCCGGCCCGGGCATTCCCGTACCGGCAGAGGTCGTAACGCGCGGTTGCGGCGCCTCGATCCCCGCAGCGACAGCCCCGGCCTGTTCCGGCATCCCTTCTGCGGGAGGCCGGGATGCGGTTCCCCGCCGGACGCAGCGCCACAACAGCCACGACATGCAGATACTGCCCGCGACCGAGCATGCGAAGATGACGAAGGCCGTGCGTCCGAGGGTCGCCATACCACCCACGACGGCAGGGTCGGAACCGACTTCCAGTCCCAGCAGGAACAGCAGGAGCCAGATAATCACGGTAATCATACGGGAGACGAATACGAGGCGCCAGCTCGACAGCAGGCGCCCCGCAATGATTCCTCCGATGATGACGGCAAAAATGACAAGCATCGTTTATTCCTGCTTCGCCGTGAGTTTTTCGATCTGTTTATCGGCCTCGGCCGCAAGGTTGTCGGCCTGTTTGCGGGCTTCCTCGACCAGTTTATCCCCGGCCTTCTCGGCAGCCAGCTTGGCCAGCGCACCTTTCTCCTTCGCACCGTCGATAAGCTTCGTCCGTTGCGCCTGGGCGGCCTCGACGAGTTTCTCACCCGCCTTCGCGGCCTCGGCCCGGAGGTTGTCGGCCTGTTTGCGGATCTCCTCGCCGAGCGACTCACTGCCCGTGAGCTTCTGGATCTGCTGGTCGACGACGTTCTTCACGGCCTGTTCGGCGGCCTCCTTCACACCGAGCGTGATCTTGGGCGAGGTGAACGTGCCGCCGATACCGACGTTGACCGATTGCAGGATACCGCCCGTCGAACCGGCCGGGAGGGCTACCCTGGCCGTATAGTCGATGGTCTGGTCGAGCCCCGTCGAACCCGACATGTTGATCCTGATGTCGCCCATCTTCAGGTCGAAAGGCTCCGTAGCGATACGTCCGTCGCGGATGGCGAAGCGGATAGCCACGTCCTTGGCCTCGATCTTACGCAGGTTGTCGTTGTTGAGCGCCTTGGCCAGTGCATCGAACGCCTCAATGTTCTGGATGCGGATATTGGCCGACTTGATCTCGCCCGTGGCGTTGACCGACTGCAGGTCGGGCGACATCTGCGCATCGAGCGTCGCGGACATATCGAGCGAGAGCGAATAGTCGCCGCCCGTCTTGGCAAAGACCGGGACGAGTTTCTGCACCATCTCCAACTCGTCGAAGGTCTTGGAGAACGATGCCCCCGAAAGCCCCAACGAGAGTTGCAGCGCCGGGCGCTGCGGATCGGAGGCCGTCGAGTAGCTGCCCGATGCGGTAGCCGTACCTCCGAAGAGCTGCATACGCAGGCGGCTGAGCGACAAAGTTCCGTCCGCCATGCGCATTTCGCCGGTGATGCCGCCGATGGTCATCTTCTGGAACAACACCTTCTGCAACTCGGTATTGAGCGAAAGGTCGAGGTTGCGCGGGACTTCGAGCGCCTGCGCGGGAGCAGGGGACTCGGCGGGCGCCTGGGCAGCAGCTTCCCCGCCGGCGGTTTCTTCGTCGGCCGGCATGGCGTTCATGATCTCGTTCAGGTCGAGCAGGTCGGATTTCACGTAAAGGCGCCCGGAGAGCTTGTCGCCCCGCAGCAGGTAGCCGATATACCCCGTAAGCTGGCCGTTGGCCGCAAGGTCGCTCTTACCCACGGTCACGCCGAACTCGCCCAGCGTCATCGACGCCGGGGTGATCGTAGCCGCGGCACGGCGGATATGCACCGCGGGCAGGCCGGGCATGGAGAGGCCGAGTTTCTCGACGACGAACGTCCCCGAGGCGCCGATCTGCCCGTAACGGGCCTTCTCGACATCGGACATGCGCCCCGAAACCTTCACGTCGGCGCTAATCAGTCCGCTCAGGGCTACATCCTCACCGAGCGGGTAAACCTCTTTCACCGCCCCCAGGTCTACCCGTCCGTCGGCCGCAGCGCGGAATACCGGATCGCTGGCGAGGTTCGTCGCATAGAGCGATGCCGAAAGCGTGTTACCCGCCATGCGGAGCGTGAATTTCGAAAGGTCTACCTCGGTCTTGTCCATGACGCCGCCGGGGTTGGCTATCCGTGCGGCGATATTGATTCCGTCGACCGCCTTGGGCAAAGACGAATACTGGAAACTGCCGTTGCGCACCTCAGACTTGAGTTCGAAGGCCGGGAGCGCCGCCCCGCGCATCTCGCCACGGGCCCACAGCGCCATCGAAAGTTCGCCGGAGGCGGACAGGTTGCGGAAATCGCGGGTATAGAATGCCGGGACAAGCGAAAGCACGTCCTTGAACTGCACCTTGTCGCATCCGGCCGTAATATCCATAGCCACGGCATCGTCCTTCATTTCGGCCCAGCCGTCGAGCGTAAGCTCGATCGCATTGAGGCGCAGACGGTTCCGGGAGAAGGTAAAACGGTTGTTCTTCAGGTCGGCCGCGATCACGGCGTCGAGCTCCGCCTCGGCGTCGCTCAGCAGCGGAATTCCGCCCGAAACCAGCCGCACGGCACCGGCCGTAAGCCGCAGGTCGAGGTCGGTCTGGTCGGCCGACATGTCGCCCCGCAGGCGAAGGGAGAGGGGTGCCGTCGAAAAACGCATGCCCGTCGAATCGTCTTCATAGCGGATCGTCGCGTCGCTGATCCTGAAATCGCGAATCGAGAGGCTGAACGACGAAGAACCCTCCTCCGAAGCCCCTTCCCCGGCAGCGGGTTCCTCCCCCGAAGCCTTCACGATGTCCCAGTTGACCTTGCCGTCGGCGAGTTTATGCGCGTGCAGCGCAGGCTCGGCGAGGATGACCTTCGTCACTTCGAACCCGTCGTCGCCGAACAGCGACATCGGGTTCACGACGACCGATATGCGGTTCGCGGCAACGATCGTATCGCCTTCGAACGGCCCCGCGCCCACGACGGTCAGCCCTTTCAGGTCGAGCGACGCGCGCGGGAAATGGCGCAGCAGGCTGATGTCGAGTTTTTCGAAATCGACCCGTGCGTCGAGCATCTCATTGGCTTCGCGCTTCACGATCTGGGCGATCTTCCCCCTCAGCAACATCGGGGCGACAAAAGCCGCCACCAGAACAACGGCCACGACAATGGCCACAATCTTCACGATTTTTTTCATTTCCTATCTGTTTTAAAGACGAAAACCGTAGTTCCCGCCTCTTCGAATCCGATTTTACGGTAAAGGGCCCGGGCAGCTTCGCGCGCAGGGTTCGAAGTGAGCATCACCTTCGCAGCACCGATGCGGGCGGCATGCTCCGTGCCAGCCTTCACGAGCGCCTCACCGGCACCGCAGCCGCGGGCTGCGGCATCGACCACCACATCCTCGACCCATGCCTTCCGGCCCGAAGGTACGTCGTACCACACCAGCGTCAGCACCCCGGCGATCCGGCCATCCAGCCGGGCGGCGAACAGCGCCGCGCCATCGCTGCACACAACACGTTCCATAGCCTCGCGGGAGAGTGCCCCCAGCCGGGGCGAAAGCTGAGGCATGAGCCTTGCGAACGCCTCGGCGAGTTCATCGGATACCTCTGTCACACACTCTATTTCGACCGCCATACTTCCCGGATATTTTTCACAAAGTTAATCTTTTTTTCGAAACCCCGGCTTTTTGCCCGTATCCCGGCTGCCATATGCCGAAAAAAGAGTATTTTTGTCCCGTTCGGGACAGGCAGGCAAACCGACACCCCGACGCGGCCCCGTGCCACCCTGCGGCGGATCGTACGCCGGGCGACCGGTGCAGTTGCGGACGGCCCCCCTCCGGCGCGGAGAAAACGCCCGGGAAGGGGGGGGGCAGGAGCCCGGGCGCCGGCAAGCCCGGGGAATACCCGGGCCGAATCCCGGCCGAAACCGTAAAAATTATGGAAAACATGAATAAATATGCATTCCCGCTCGCGGCGCTTCTTTTCGCCGCCTGCAATTCCGGCGAAGAGACCACGACCACGCAGATCCAGGAGCCCGTCGCCACGATCCTCGAATACACCCCGGCACCGGGCCAGTTCATCAACGGCACGATGGCCGGGTTCGACCATGTGGCATCGGAGGCAGACGCCCTGCGCTATGCCGCCGACCGCCTCGCCTCGAACAACTGGGTTTCGCTCGGCGGCTGGGGAGGCCGCATCGTGGCGGCCTTCGCGGAACCCGTGCCCAACACGGGCGGATACGACCTCTACGTCAAAGGCAACCAGTTCGACACGTCGTCCGAACCGGGCATCGTGTGGGTGTCGCAGGACGCCAACGGGGACGGAGCGCCCAACGATACGTGGTACGAACTGCGGGGCAGCGAATACGACAACGCCGAAACGATCCGCGGCTACAAGATCACCTATACCCGCCCCGCGGAGGCGGACGCCCCGGTAGCCTGGAGTGACAACACGGGCGGCAGCGGCACGATCGACCGTGTGAAAGAACACACGCAGGCCTACTACCCCGAATGGCTCGGGGAGCAATTCACATTCGAAGGGACACGGCTGCCGGACAATATCGGAAAAGCCGGGGAAAAATGGACGATGGAGCCTTTTGCATGGGGTTACGCCGACAACTATTCGGCCTCCGACCGCACCGGCATGACCAACCGCCTGCGGATCAGCGACGCCGTAACGGCCGATGGCGCCCCGGCCAACCTCGCACAGGTCGACTTCATCATGGTGCAGACAGGGGTGAATGCCAAAGCGCCCCTGATCGGCGAGGTATCGACCGAGGTGAGCGGCATCGGCTGCTACCGCACCGTCACGAAAAAACAATAACCGCACACGGCGACCCGCCCTGCCCGTGGCGGCATAGCCCCGAATCCCGGAAACGATGACCCTCCGCGACCAACTGCTCGAACTCCAGGAGCCGAAATACATGAAATTCACCGCGGCACTGATGCCGGGCGTGGAAAACGTATTGGGCATACGCCTGCCGGTACTGCGCAAGATAGCCCGCCAGATCGCCGCAGGCGACTGGCGCACATACCTGGCCGAAGCCGAGGATTTCTATTTCGAGGAGCGGATGTTGCAGGGGCTGGTGATCGGCTGCGCCCGCTGCACGCCGGCCGAGAAGCTGGAGCATGTGGCGCGCTTCGTGCCCAAAATCAACAACTGGGCGGTCTGCGACTGTTTCTGCTGGCGCCTGAAGGCGGCCGAACGGCAGCCGATGTGGGAATTCATACAGCCCTATTTCCGATCCGAAGCCGAATACGACGTGCGTTTCGCCGTGGTGACGGGGCTGGGGAATTTCGTCGACGGGGAGCACCTCGAGGCACTGCTGCAACTGCTCGACGGCGTCCGCCACGAAGCCTACTACGCCCGTATGGCCGTGGCATGGGCGGTGTCGGTCTGCTACATAAAATTCCCGCAGCGGACACACGAGTGGCTCGGCAGCTGCTCGCTCGACGACTGGACATTCAACAAATCGCTGCAAAAAATCGTCGAATCGTTGCGCGTGAGCGACACGGACAAACAGGCGATCCGCGCCATGAAACGGCGCAAACAGGCAACTTCACGGGCCGCCGTGAACCCGCGCCCCGGCACCGAAACGGCCGGGCAGGCGGAAAAACGGCCTGGACAGGCCCCAAAACAACCGACAGACGGTAAAACGGCAGCCCGGCGACGGCGCCCGGCAGAAAAACAGGGCGCACGGCACAGATTTGCAAAATAATGTTACCTTTGTGTAAGAAATTCCAAAACGAGCCCCTATGCGCAAACTGGTAATTATCCCGACATACAACGAGAAAGAGAATATTTCGGCGATGATCGACAAGGTCTTCTCGCTGCCCGAGACTTTCGAAATGCTCGTCATCGACGACGGTTCGCCCGACGGCACCGCAGCAATCGTCAAAGAGCGCCAGCAGGAATTCCCCGCGACGCTGCACCTGCTGGAACGCAGCGGCAAGCAGGGGCTGGGCACGGCCTATCTGACGGGGTTCCGCTGGGGACTGGACAACGGGTTCGACTACATCTGCGAAATGGACTGCGACTTCTCGCACAATCCCGACGATCTGCTACGGCTGTACCAGGCTGCGGCCGAAGGGAACGACGTAGTGGTAGGTTCGCGTTACGTGCAGGGCGTGAACGTCGTGAACTGGCCGATGTCGCGCCTGCTGATGTCCTACTTTGCCTCGATGTACGTACGCATCGTGACCCGCATGCCCCTGCGCGACGCAACGGCGGGGTTCGTCTGCTACTCGCGCCACGCGCTGGAGACGATCGACCTCGACGCCGTGAAGATGAAGGGATACGGGTTCCAGATCGAGATGAAATACTCGGCATGGCGGCTGGGACTCAAACTCAAGGAGGTGTCGATCATCTTCGTCGAACGCCGCGAGGGCACCTCGAAAATGAGCGGCGGCATCTTCCGCGAAGCATTCTTCGGCGTACTGGGACTTCCGTTTCGTTCGATCAGGAGCACGAAAAACCAGTGACGGCCATCCGGCAGGAATACGGACGCCAGCCTCCCGGAAGGCTGGCATTTATGCATACGTACTTTACAGCGGAATCCGAGCACCCCGGAAATCAGAACGTAAAGAAATAGTTCATGAAGAAATTCCAGAAGGTGACCACCCCGATGGCAAATAATTTAGCCAGGTAGAAATTCAGTTTCCAGCGTTCGTGCAGCAGATAGATCGTGAGGTTGTTGATCACGAGCCCGACGGCTGCGATACCGAGGAAACGGAGGTATTGCCCGGCAATGTCGGGGTTTTCATTATGGAACGTCCAGATGCGGTTCAGGACATAGTTCGAGGTCGACGCACAGAGGAACCCCAGCGAATTGGCCAGGTACTTGTTCAGGCGCAGCCACTCCTTGCAAAGGTAAGTGATCCCGAAATCAATGAAGACCCCCGAACCTCCGACGACACAGAATTTGATGAACTGCTGGATCATGGTGCGACGACTTCCGTGCGGAGAGGTTTCCCGTTAAACCAATTCGTATACCCATCGCGGCGCAGGGCGAAACCGGCATCGAAACCGGCGCCGGAGAGTTGCTCCGGGACGACGAACCGCACCTCGCGCGTGATGGTATCCCCGGCCGGGATATTGAAATGCTCCCCCGTATCGAATTCCTCGACGCGGAAGCGACCGTGCTTCCAGAGCATCACGAGCGACCGATCCCCGCAGACCCCAATCGCATAGGGATAGGGGTTCGAGATGCGCAGCGTCAAACGCAGCGTATCGCCCGGAACGACCTGTTCGGGCAGCCCCGTAAAGGCAATATCCACCAGGCGCGTCGGATGGAAATGCGGGTCGACGAACCACGTGAAGCGTTTGCCGTTGGGCAATACGACGCTCCGGACGCGGCCCGTGGTATCCGCCCCGTCGTAAGGCGTCTCTACCAGCACCTCGTGTCCCGCGAAGCGCGTATCGTCGTCGCGGAACTGCCACTGGTGCGTCCGGTAGCGGATATTGGGCTGGCAGTAGGCCTCGCCCCCGGTATAGAAGGCGTATTTGGCCGCGACGGCATAGCCATGGCGGAAAACGACGGGGCGGTCGTCGGCGATCCCGGCGATCCGGCCGTAGCTCGCAGGATTGTCGAAGACCTCGAAACGCAGGCCCAGCGGATTGAAGATCATTTCGAGACGTACCAGACCGACCAGCAAAACGGTCGCCAGCCCGGCGCACATCAGGTAACGCCGCGTGCGGGAATGCCGGCGGGCATAGGTGAAAAGCGTATAGATCAGGCCGAAAACGGCGACGATCACCCATTGGGGTTGCACGTAACCGCGAAATGTCGAGAGCAGGAAAAAAACGATGAACGCCACGGGGATAAACTTCAGCGCACGTTCGACGGCGTTTTGCGGCTTCACGGCGATCCAGGCCTTCACGTACAACGGCACGAAGAAGGGATTGAAGACCACCAGCAGGTTGAGCAGGTATTCGGCGACATAATTGGGCCGGAACACCGAATTACGCCCCGCCAGATGATAGGCCAGCGAGGCCCAGTCGTGCTCGTACTGCCACACGAAATGCGGCACGAGCAGCAACAGCGCTACCGCGCCGCTGAGATATAGGGTCGGACGCAGGAACACGCGGGGGGGGGTCGCCGCAAGCGCGAAGAGCACCACCAGCGCCCCGTGGTACTTGCTGTAGGCCATCAGCGCCATGGCCACACCCATCCAGAGCCACGCCGCGCGCCGCCCTTCGGTGAACCATTTGAAGGTGAGCAGGAACAACGCCGCGGTCATCATCAGCGGACCGTCGGGCACGGCGATAAAACCGTACAACTGCAACATGAGCGTCGCGGCCGAGAGCATGACGAAAAGCCCCGCATCGCGGCGGTCGGCATCTGTGGGCCGGATGATGCGCCAGAAGACAAAGAGGTAAAGCGGCTGCAGCAGGGTAAAGAAAAACCGCACGCCGAACTCCCCGCCGCAAAGATGCTCCCCAAGCCAAACCAGCAGCGCCGTCATCGGCGGATGGTCGAAATAGCCCCACGAGAGGTTTTCGGCGAACATATGGTAGTAGGCCTCGTCGTTGGCCAGCTCCGTGAAACCGGCCTGAAAGAGGTTGCAAATCCACCATACGCCCAGCCAGAACGCGACCAAGGCGTCGGGGCGGAGCGATGCGTATATCTTTTTGACGGATGCTCTCATACGGCGGCAAAGGTAGCAAAATTTATCGGTTTTGCGCCACCCGGCCCCCAAAGAGAGGCGCATGCGGACAGCTTTTGCGAAAAATCGCCGCATGAGGGCGGACGCGGCATATTTTTTCCGCGTAGGCCGCCGTCGGCCGTATTGTTTACAATTTGTTCATTAATTGCCCGCACGCATATTTGCGATCCGGGAAAGTATGTCTACATTTGTTCCGGAGCAAGGTTCCCCGCCGGCGGCTGCCGGCACGGGATCAAAAGGGAACTCCTGTGAGAATCAGGGGCTATTCCCGTAGCTGTAAGCCTTGATTGCGTTCCGCACTCTCTTGAGCCACTGTCCCCCGGGACGGGAAGGCGTGCGGATGGGGCGAGCCAGAAGACCTGCCTTGCGAGCTGCGACATCCGCCTTCGGGATTTAGGGCGGTGCCCGGAACAGATTTTACACCGGACAATTCAGGGGTAAGGACATGGCTGTCCTGCGTACTGCGCAGGCGGGGATGCCGCCTCCGTACGGCAAGACTTACAAACAAATACAGATACATTATGGGCATTTCGGAAATTTACATCGTCAAGCGCGACGGCAAGCGCGCCCCCTTTTCGCTCGAGAAGATCAAACGCGCGATCAGCAAGGCATTCCTTTCGGTAGGCGGATACGCCACCGACGACGACCTCACGTCGGTACTCAGCCGCGTACATATCTCCGACGGCATGAATGTCGAGGAGATACAGAACCAGGTCGAAGTGGCGCTCATGGCCGAACGCTATTTCGCCGTGGCCAAGAGCTACATGCTCTACCGCCAGAAGCACACAGAGGATCGCGAAGACCGCGAAAAACTCGAATTCCTGATCAACTACTGCGATGCCTCGAACCCCGCGACGGGTTCGAAATACGATGCCAACGCCAACGTCGAGAACAAGAACATCGCCACGCTGATCGGCGAACTGCCCAAACAGAACTTCATCCGGCTCAACCGCCGGCTGCTGACCGACCGCATCAAGGAGATGTACGGCAAGGAACTCTCGGACAAATACCTCCGCCTGCTGAAAGACCACTTCATCTACAAGAACGACGAAACGTCGATGGCCAACTACTGCGCCTCGATCACGATGTACCCGTGGCTGCTGGGCGGCACGCTGTCGGTGGGCGGCAACTCGACGCGCCCGACCAACCTCAAGTCGTTCTGCGGCGGCTTCGTCAACATGGTCTTCATCGTGTCGTCGATGCTCTCGGGCGCCTGCGCCACGCCGGAATTCCTGATGTATATGAACTATTTCATCGAACAGGAGTACGGAGAAGATTACTACAAGCGGGCGGACGAGGTGGTCGACCTCTCGAAAAAGCACAGGACGATCGACAAGATGATTACGGACTGTTTCGAACAGATCGTCTACTCGATCAACCAGCCCACGGGGGCGCGTAACTTCCAGGCCGTGTTCTGGAACGTGGCCTATTACGACCGCTACTATTTCGAAAGCTTGTTCGGCGAATTCGTATTCCCCGACGGGACGAAGCCGCACTGGGAATCGCTGTCGTGGCTGCAAAAGCGTTTCATGACGTGGTTCAACCGCGAGCGCACGAAGACCGTGCTGACCTTCCCGGTCGAGACGATGGCCCTGCTGACCAGGGACGGTGACGTGATGGACAAGGAGTGGGGCGACATCACGGCGCAGATGTACTCCGAGGGGCACTCGTTCTTCACCTATATCAGCGACAACGCCGACTCGCTGTCGTCGTGCTGCCGCCTGCGCAACGAGATACAGGACAACGGGTTCAGCTACACGCTCGGCGCCGGCGGCGTCTCGACCGGTTCGAAGAGCGTGCTGACGATCAACCTCAACCGCTGCATCCAGTATGCCGTGAAGAACGGCATGCACTACCTGACCTACCTCGAAGAGATCGTCGACCTGGTGCACAAAGTGCAGACGGCCTACAACGAGAACCTCAAGGATTTGCAGGCCAAGGGGATGCTGCCCCTGTTCGACGCAGGCTATATCAACCTCGCGCGCCAGTACCTCACGATCGGCGTCAACGGGCTGGTCGAGGCGGCCGAGTTCCTGGGCATCCCGATCAACGACAACGACGACTACGTCGGTTTCGTACAGGGCGTACTGGGACTGATCGAGCGCTACAACAAGAAGTACCGTTCGAAGGAGCTCATGTTCAACTGCGAGATGATCCCGGCCGAGAACGTGGGCGTGAAACACGCCAAATGGGATCGCGAGGACGGCTACGTCGTACCGCGCGACTGTTACAACTCCTATTTCTATGTCGTCGAGGACGAATCGCTGAACGTGATCGACAAGTTCAGGCTCCACGGCCGCCGTTATATCGACCACCTCACGGGCGGTTCGGCGTTGCACATGAACCTCGAAGACCACCTTTCGAAGGAGCAGTACCGCCACCTGCTGCGCGTAGCGGCCGCCGAGGGATGCAACTATTTCACGTTCAACATTCCCAACACGGTATGCAACGAGTGCGGGCACATCGACAAGCGCTACCTGAAGGAGTGCCCCGAGTGCCACGGCGACAACCTGGACTACCTGACCCGCGTGATCGGCTACATGAAACGGGTGTCGAACTTCTCGGCCGCGCGCCAGAAGGAGGCCGCACACCGCTATTACGCCAAAGCGGAGTAAACGGACGATGGTCAGATACCATAATTTCGACATCGTATTCGCGGAAATACCCTGCGAAACGACGCTGGCGATCAACATCACCAACTGCCCCAACCGCTGCCGCGGGTGCCACAGCCCGCACTTGCAGGCCGACATGGGGCGGGTGCTCGACGAGGCGGAGCTGTGCGGGATACTCGCCCGCTACGGGCGCTCGGTGACCTGCGTCTGTTTCATGGGCGGGGACGCCGCACCGCACGAGATCGCCGCGCTGGCCGACGTCGTGCGGCGGAAATTCCCGATGCTGCACACAGGCTGGTATTCGGGACGCGCCCGGCTGCCGGAGGGACTGCGGCCGCAGTCGTTCGACTACATCAAGCTGGGAGGCTGGGTCGAGGAGCTGGGGCCGCTGACGTCGCCGACGACCAACCAGCGCCTTTACAGGGTCGGAGCGGACGGCGCCATGCAAGACATCACGGAGCTGTTCCGGCGCAGGCCGTAGGTATTTCAAGGGCGCTCCGGGCAGGCTGCCCGACACCCGGGAAACCCGGCACGGCGACCGTACGGGCATCACGGTGTAATTTTTTCGGCCCCAACAATGGCGGTTTGCCCGAAATGGACTATTTTTGCCCTCGTTATGAAGACCAGACAAGAGCTGACGGAAATCCTCGACTTCATTGCGGAATATGCGACTTACCTGCTCGGATCGGGCGTGCACACCTCGCGCGTGATCCGCAACTCGCAGCGTATCGGAGCCTCGCAGGGGGTCGACCTCCAGTTGTCGAGTTTCCAGAAAAGCACGATCATCACCGCCCACGACGAAGAGAGCGGCGAGGCCATCACCCGCGTAGTGAAGATCCCGGCGCTGCCGATCAGCTTCGAGCGCAACTCCGACCTGAGCGCCCTGAGCTGGGATGCGCTGGACGAAAGGCTTCCACTCTCCGAAATCCGGCGTCGCTACGACGAGCTGACTGCAAAACCGCGCATAGACCCAATCTTCGTCCTGCTGACCGTGGGGCTGGCCAACGCCTCGTTCTGCCGGCTGTTCGGGGGCGACTGGATCGCCATGAGCATCGTCTTCACCTCCACGCTCGTGGGTTTCGCCGCCAAACAGCGTATGCAGGCACACGGCGTGAACCACTTCCTGATCTTCATCATCTCGGCGTTCATGGCGTCGCTGTGCGCCTCGGCAGCCTAAAGGCTGGGCTTTCTGTTTCAGTTCCATATATTTTTTGTTCGGCGGAAACGGCGCTCGCGACGAGCGTCCTGTTCCTCGTACCGGGGGTACCGCTCATCAATGGCGTGATCGACATCGTCGAGGGGCACATTCTGATCGGGTGCAGCCGCCTGATCAACGCCCTGCTGCTTATCATCTGCATCGCCATCGGCCTGTCGGCGACATTGTTAATGGTTAAGGACGGTTTGCTATGATCACTGCGGACATCCTTCTCGACGGGCTCTTTGCGGCCATCGCGGCCATCGGTTTCGGCGCCGTTTCCGACCCGCCGATGCGGGCTTTCCCCCGTATCGCCCTGCTGGCGGCCATGGGGCACGCCCTGCGGTTCTGCCTGATGCACTACTTTTCGGTCGACATCGCCACGGCCTCGCTGTTCGCCTCGATCAGCATCGGGTTCGGCAGCCTGTGGCTGGGGCGCGGCATCCGCTGCCCGATGACGGCCCTCTACATCCCCGCCCTGCTGCCGATGGTTCCCGGCATCTATGCCTACAAGACCGTCTTTTCGCTCATCATGTTCCTGCAATCGCTCAACGACCCGGGGGAGGGGTTGCAATACATGCAGCAGTTCTTCCTCAACGCCACCGTATCGCTGAGCGTGATCGCGCTGCTGGCAGCGGGGGCTACGCTGCCCATCTTCGTATTCAACCACCAGGCATTCTCGCTCACGCGGCGCCGCAAGCATACCGACAAATAACGATCCATGGAAATCTTCTGGAACACCATCGCCTCCTATAACGCCGCGACATGGCCCGTACAGATCCTACTGACGCTGGTTGCGGCCACACTGACGCTGCTGCTCTACCTTCGCCCGACGCCCGGGGTACGCATCGCCATGAAGACCTTTATGGCGCTGCTCAATTTCTGGATCGCAGGTGTCTATTACCTCTTATACGGCGAACAACGCGAGCACAACGACATGCTGGCGCTCTTCTGGGCGATCATGGGGTGCATCTGGGTATACGACCTGGTTGTGAAACACGCTTCGCTCCAACGCACGCACAACCATACAGGCTTCGCGCTGCTGCTGTTCGCCATGCCGCTCGTCTACCCGCTCTTTTCGCTGGCGCTGGGGCGTACGTTCCCGATGGTCACCACGCCCGTGATGCCGTGTTCGGTCGCCGTATTCACCATCGGGCTGATGCTGGCCTTTTCGGAGCGGATCAACATCGTGCTGGCCATGTTCCTCTGCCACTGGGCGCTGATCGGGCTCTCGAAGGTCTACTTCTTCGGCATCCCCGAGGACTACCTCCTGGCATGCAGCATCGTGCCGGCACTCTACATCTTCTTCCGCGAATATATCCGCAGTAACGAGGGCCGGCCGACAAAGCCTTCGCCCCGGGTACTGAACGCACTGCTGGTGGTATTGTGCATCATCATCGGCGCCTCCTTCGCCTTCACGATGCTCCACCAGCTCAACCTCTTTACGGATGTCTGATAGTTGAAGGAAATCCGCCGCACGAACTGTTCCAATCAAACTTTCCAAACGGTAGCTGCATGTGCCCGATAACAGAACGCATGAATTGCCGTGTGCCTATCGGCAAGGTTGTGTTTTCGTAAACGAAACAGGGGCTTGCGGGATTGTCAGTGATCCCGCAAACCCCTGTTCGTTCGGATGATTGGACGCTTATTGTCGTTCGCTCAACTCTTTATAAAGCTCCAGCCGCAAGCCGCAGTAGTTTTCGATGATATGGCCCATTTTTTCGACGCGTTGCAGGTGCATTTCCAATTCCTGCGGCGCAACATCGAAACCAATGTCGTAGCGTGCCTTTACCAGAAAACTCTTCAGGCGCGGCAGCGTGAAGATATTTTCGATATGGTTATCGTCTAAAACCAGCATCAGCTGCGTCGAGAGCGTCCGCATCCGTTCGTGCATCACGACCGGATCGTGAATATCGAACTCCAGCCCGTGATAAACATAATAGAGAGTGTGATAAAAGTAGACCGCAGCCTGCGCCATGAACAAAGCCGCCAGACGCATATTGCGGCTTTCGCTGAAGGCGTCCTGCGCCTGTTCGATCAATTCGTTGCCCAGCATTCGGAACGTATCGAACTGAAATTTGGCGTCCGCATAGGCTGCGGCAAAGTTGATCGGGTGTTTCGGGCGGCGGAAATGGCAGTGGTCGCTGCAATAGAGCAATTCGCCCTCGGAGTGTGCAAAGTAGAGGAATGGTGTTTTATTCGACTCGACATAGCTCAAAGGCATAATGTAGAGGTTGATATAGGTGATTTCGCGCCTGCTGTACGGCACTTTGTAACGCAGGATGCGTTTCGCCTGAATCCAGTCGTATTCAGGCGTTTCCCGTACGACCATCAGCAAGTCATAGGTCATGGCGTCGCTATGGCGTGTGCCGCCGACCAATTTCCCGAAAAGCAGAATATATTCGGGGTTGAAATAATCTTCCGTCAGGCTTTGGACGATCCGGGCGGCTTCGGCGGGATTGTAGAGTTTTTCCGTTGGTTGTTCGGGTTGCGGTTCTGGCTTTGGAGCGAGTTGCCCGGTCGGCTGTTCCGGAGAGGGTACGGGCTGTTGTTCGGCTTGGGTGTTTTCGGGGGTTTGGGGTTGCGCAGGCTGTTTCTGCACGGGGTTTTGATTCGTTTCCATTTGGTTGATTGTTAGAATTTAGACATAGTGAGGGCTGTCCTTATCGTGCGCTGGGCACAACAAAGAGAATAACGGTTTAGTTAGCAGTTACTTGCTAATCCGGCGGGTGGAAATGGAAACAAATCGAGAGGTTGCATGGCGGGAACCGCCTGCGGCTGGCCTTGCGGCGTGCCTGTACCGGAGTACGGACATGATGCATTGTTCGCATAAAGATAAAAATATGCGCAGCTGCGAACAATACATCACTCTTTTACAAGCTCAGCAAAGTGCCGTTCGCGGGTCGCTAAACCCCAACGGCTCTGCGCATACCTTTAATATGGTTGCTTTGCTGGCTACCACGTAAAAGAATTTTATAACATATTGTTCGCAGGGGCAAAGGTAGGAATTTATTTTTAGACCATACTCTTATATTAGTCATATATTATTATCTTTACAGGAAGAAAAACAATACTTTATGAATGATAATTCCAAATACGGTGTATTTATTATTGAATTTTTACGTGCAGATGATTGTGCGGATGGAGAAATATTAAGTCAAATATTAGAACTGTCCAACATTGACGTAATTTACAAATGGGCCAACAATAAAATACATTTAGCCGAATTGTTACAAGAATTTAAGAAGAGTAAGTTCAGGTATTTACACATTTCATGTCATGCCAACGAAACCAGCCTTGAGATTAATGGAGATGAAATCACTAATAGTGAATTCGAGTCTATTTCAAAAGACGTTTTGAAAAATAGACGAATATTTTTATCCGCTTGTAAGGCCGCAAATAGAGATTTAGCGGCGAGATTAGTGTCAAAAAACAATGCATATTCCTTATTGGGAGTACCGATTAATTTGAGATTTGATAAATCTGCGCTATTTTGGCCTTGTTTTTACCACCTCATTAATGAAATAGACGCTTCCAAAATGCGAAGGGAGGACATTGTTGAAACAGTAAAAAAATGTGTCAACCTTTTTAATATTCCTGTAAATTATTACGCCAAAAGCAATTATCCAAATAAATTAAGACGATTTAAAATACGGGTAGGACATACAGACAATAGATTGATTAACATATAAACTCTCGCTTATTCGCACAGGCAACAGATAATATGGCTTTAATCTTGAACGCTTTATAATAGTCGAATATGAAAAGCAATCAACAGGTATCGCTATATAATTGATCGAATTTGCATAACAAATGTATGACAACTTAAAATAAAAACACCGTTGCAATTGCTTGCAACGGTGTTTTGGTGAGGTCTGAAGCGGATTCGAACCGCTGTACAAGGTTTTGCAGACCTTTGCCTAGCCACTCGGCCATCAGACCATTGTTCCCCGACAGGTTCCTGTTCGGCTTTCATTCCGTAACTACAAGTCCGTTGCTTCCGGATTGCATGCCGCGCCGGAAACATCCGGTTTATTTTCAAGCGCATCGGGAGTGCAAATATACAAACATTTCTAAAATCTGCAAAACTTCGACCCAACTTTGCGCTATTTCCCAAAAATATTTACCTTTACAAGATAATAAACGACATTTTGCGGTTATGACCATCGAGGATATCGCCTTGCAGATGACCCCGGGCATCGGCGTGAAAGGCGCCGTGCACCTGCTCGGAATATTCGGCGACGCACGGGGCATTTTCGCGGCGGCACCCGAGGAGCTGGCCATGAAAGCCGCCTTGCGGGAAGACATTATCCGGAATATCGTCCACCGCAAAGGCTTCGCCGCCGCAGAAAAGGAACTCGGCTACTGCCGCCGCAATTCGATCGCCGCGATCGCTTCGACCGACCCCGAATTCCCGGTATTGCTGCGGGAAATACCCGATTATCCCCATGTACTATACCTGAAAGGCAACGCCGCCGCCCTCTCGGCACGCTGCGTCGCGATGGTCGGCACCCGCGCCTGTACGCCCTACGGCACGCAGAGCGCGGAGAAGATCGCCTACGGCTTGGCCAAGCAGGGGGCGCTCGTCGTCT
>OLNQ01001423.1_pt1 | contig 23009 bp, 21 predicted proteins | sample 1672821 | NCBI WGS metagenome assembly OLNQ01 (sample SAMEA3136727, study PRJEB25190) | human gut metagenome | biome: human gut; feature: human-associated habitat; material: faeces | place: Austria | collected 2013 | reverse complement strand
GTTGATTCTTCCTTGCTTGAACAACGGCTCTCAATTTTTTTGAGTATTCTAGCTCCGCCTTTAAATATAAGTTTTCTTTTTTTAATCTTTCATTTTCTTCTTCTATAGTTTCTATTTTGTTTGTTATTTTAGGCTTTTTTGACATAGTTGGACTCCTTCCTCTTTTTCGTTCAACTATATTATAACTCATTTCTTTATAATTTTTAATCCAATTAACTAACATTCCTTTACTTAATAGGCCTAAATCTAATGCTACAGCCCATTTTGCTTCACCATTAATTAAAACTCTATCTATTGCTTCCTGTTTCTCGAATTTAGTATGAATTCTATTTTTATCTGTTCTTAAAATGTCTATTCCATGTTTATCTATTAATGCTGTTAGATAATTGATTATATTTTTACTTACCTTGTATTTACTTGATAGACTTCCTACTGACATTCCCCCTTTTTTATCAATATATATATTAATTTTATCTTCATAAGTTAATTTTGACATATAAAAACCTCGTTTCTCTTGTGTCCAAGAAACGGGGTTCATATCATTTGGTTATTCAGTTTCTTTTATTATTAGGCTTTCTCCAGTCATTACGTCTGGTTTTTTAATTTCGTATAAGTCTATTATAGTTGGGGCGATATCTATTAAAGTACCTTCTGGTTTTAGTTTTATTTCATCATTACAAATTATGAATGGAACTTTGCTAGTTGTGTGGCTTGTTATTGGGGTTTTGTCTCTGTTTAACATTTTTTCTGCATTACCATGGTCAGCTGTTATTATTAGTTCATAAAAGTGTTCTTTAGCTTTTTCGTATATTTTTCCTAAGCAGAAATCACATATTTCTATTGCGTCTACAACTGCTTTATAGTTTCCTGTGTGTCCGACCATATCTGGGTTTGCAAAGTTAACAAGTATGAAATCATAGTCGTTTTCTATTTCTTTTAAAACTGTGCTTGTTACTTCTCCTACACTCATTTCAGGCTTCATGTCATATGTTGGAACGTCTGGAGAAGGTACTAGGAATTTCTCTATGTTAGGACTATTTAAGTCTTTTGTGCCATCAAAGAAGTATGTTACGTGTGCGTATTTTTCTGTTTCTGCTATTCTTGCTTGAGTGTAGTCTAACTCCATTAAGTATTCTCCTAAAGTGTTATTTGGTTTAGTTGTTTCAAAAGCAAAAGGTATATTTTTGTGTATATTAAATAGTGAAACAAATTTAACGTTTTCAAAATGTTTTGTTCTAAACATTTTGAAGTTTTTGTCTGTTAGTGCACTTATTAATTCTTTCATTCTTTCAGGACGATAGTTCATAAACAATACTGCATCTTTTTCTTTTATAGATTTACCTGGTGTGATTACGCTTGGATTAATAAATTCGTCTGTTATATTTCTTTTATAGTGTTCGTTAAAGCATACGTTGTAATTAGGAAAGTTATTACCAGACTCGTACACTATTGCATTATAGGATTTTTTTATTCTTTCCCAACGGTTATCTCTATCCATTGCATAGTATCTACCACTTATTGTACTTATACAGCCTATACCTAGTTTATCTGCTTTGTCCATGAATTCTGAAACAAAGTTTATTCCACTTTTAACTGGTGTGTCTCTTCCATCTGTGATTATGTCTAATACAATATTTTTTAGACCTTTCATTTTAGCTAGAGCAAGAACTGCATAAAAATGGTTTATGCTAGAATGAACTCCACCGTTTGAAAGCAAACCTATTAAATGAAGGTTTGAGTTGTTTTCTAGTACGTAGTCTATTGTGTTATTTAATAGTTCGTTATCAAAAAACTCCTTATTTTTTATTTTTTCATTTATGTATGTTAAAGGCTGAGGAGTAACTCTACCACTACCGATAGTCATGTGACCTACTTCTGAGTTACCCATTTGTCCTTTAGGTAATCCCACAAAAGTACCACTTGCTTCTAGTTCTGAATTTGGATACATCATTAGAAGTTTATCCATTACTGGAGTTTTTGCTTCTTTTATAGCGTTACCGAAGTCACTTTTATTTATTCCGTAGCCATCTAATATTAATAAAATTATCTTTTTCATATTTCACCTACTAAAGATATTTTAGCACAAGTTTAGTTATTTTTAAAGTAATTTAGGTTAAAAAGAGAAAAAAGCACTCGTTTGAATGCTTAGTTTGATACTTTAAGTGTGTCTAGTCTTAGTTTGTCTGCAATTGTTACAATGAATTCGCTATTTGTTGGTTTTGCTTTGTCTATGTCTACTGAGTGGCCAAATATTTCTTCCATTAGTTCCCAGTCTCCACGGTTCCATGATACTTCTATTGCATGGCGAATACTTCTTTCTACTCTTGAGTTACTTACTGAGTATTTTTCTCCGACTAATGGATATAATTCTTTTGTTATTCCACCAATTAATTTAGGTTCGTTATATACAAATTTTATTGCGTCTCTTATGTATTGATAGCCTTTTATGTGTGAAGGTATTCCTAGGTCATGTAAGACTTTTGTAATTGAAGTATCAAGTGATTTTTCAAGTAAGTTTACTGCAGTTAAGTGTTTTCTTTCTTTAGTAGCGTCTAGTATTCTTTTTTCTAAATCAATAAAGTCAAATGGTTTTAGGATAAAGTATTTTACGCCAAACTCACTTACATTTCTTATTGTTTCTTGTTCATTATAGCTAGTTAGTACTATTATATTAGGTGTTAAATTCTTTTCTTTTATTTTTTCTAATACGTATATTCCATCTTTTTTTGGCATGATTAGGTCAAGTAAAATACAGTCGTATTTGTTCTTTTCTATCTTTTCCCATGCAGAAATTCCATCATATGCTTCATCTAATACTTCTACTTCCTTACTGCTAGCAAAGTATTCTTTAATCATGTTTACTATGCTAATGTTGTCATCTACTACTAAAATTTTCTTTTTCATATATATCTCCCTTTTTATTTTATGAGTTCATTATACTACATAAAAATGCGGGTTTTGTCTAATTATGTCTTAAATGTATGAAAAGTTGCATGAATTGTCTAAAAAGAAAAAATCTAGTCTATAGATTTTAAGATTTCTTTAAGATATTGAATGTTGGTGCTTGTTTTTCCAATTAGTACACCGTCGGTTAGTTTTAGAACATCTGATATGTTATCTTTGGATACACCACCGCCATAAAGTATAGGAGTGTCTATTTCATAGTGTTTTTGCATGTATTTTTTTATGAAGTCAGTCACATATGCAATTTCATTTAAGTTTACATTAGATGAGTCTATATGGCTAGCTGGTTCGTAGGCTATTAGTAAGTTTTTTAAGCTATCATATTCTACGCCTTTTAAGTAGAATTTTAATTCTTTCTTTATAGTTTTTAATGAGTTATCATGTCCTACACAAAGTATTGTTTTGAAATCCATGTTAAGACTTCTAAATAGTTTGTCTTTCATTTCTTCGTATGAGTCAAGTCTAAGTAGTATTCTTTCTGGGTGAGATACAATTGTGTAGTTTACATTCATGCTTTTTAAGCTTTCCAAACAAACTTCGCCTGTGTATGAGCCATAGTTGTAACTATAGAAGTTTTGTGCGCCTACTTTGTATTTTGATAAAGTGAATAAAGCTAAATAGTTTATGCTTGGAAAAATGATTAGTTCTTCTTTTGTTTTTATGTTATTCATATCTTTTATATATTTTGTAATTTCTTCATAAGATAAGTAACTTTTATGGTTTAGTATTATTTTTTTCATTAGTCCTCCATTATTTTTAGGGCTGGTAAAACTTCGCCACTTAGGTATTCAAGGGATGCTCCACCACCTGTTGATTTATAGTAAGCTTGTAAATTATATTTTGTAGCGGCTGAGGCAGCGTCTCCTCCTAGCACAATTACTTTGCTAGTTTTACCATTTAAATAGTTTAATATTTCTTTTGTACCATTTTCGTATAATTTATCTTCATACTTTCCCATTGTACCATTAACAATAATTAATGGTTTGTTTTTTAGTTGTTTTTTAAACATTTCTATAGTAAGTGGGCCAATGTCTAGAATAGTGTCATCTTCTGTTAACTCGTCTATTTCTTTTGACCCAGAATTAGTTACAACATCTACTGGAAATACTATTTTTTCTGTTTTTATAAGAGTTTTACATTCGTTAATTAAGTCATCATCTACAAAAGTTTTACCAGTTTGGTATCCTTCACTTTTTAAGAATGTTGCACACATAGCGCCGCCTACTAGAACTTTGTCTGTTGTTGGAAGCAAGTTTTTAATCATAGCGATTTTATCTGATACTTTAGCCCCGCCTAGTAAAAGTGTTTTGGTTTCGTTTTTGATTTTATCTAGTTCCGATATTTCTTTTTCTACAAGGAAACCTACTGCATGAGGTAAGTACTTAGGTATTCCTGTGGTTGATGCATGAGCACGGTGAGAAGAAGCAAAAGCGTCAAGAATATATACTTCTCCTAAGCTTGACCAATATAGAGATAGTGCTTCGTCACAGTTACTTTCTAATTTGTTTGGATAGTCCATAATTCTTGTATTTTCTAAAAGTAGGATATCTTTTGATTTTAGGTTTGATACTAATTCTTCTAAGTGTTTGCCTTCTAGTTCTTTACTAAATAGTATTTCTTTGTTTAATAGTTTACTTAGTACTTCTTTTACAGGTAAAAGAGTGTTAGTTTCTATATCTTCTTCTGTTTTAACTTTTCCTAAGTGAGACATTATTATTATTTTTGCATTATTATCAAGTAGATAGTTTATTGTGTCTAAAGATGCGACTATTTTATTAATGTCTAAGATTTTGCCATCCTTTATTGGAACGTTATAGTCTACCCTTAGTATTACTTTTTTATTTTTTACATCAATATTTTTTAATGTTAACATATTACCACCTTATATTTATTATACACTAGTTTTGGGAAAGTTAATTAAAAAAATTGTTATTGTACAAGTTTGTTTACAAAAAAACAAAAAAGCACAGGACATCTAGCTGTCACTTGTGCTTAAGATTATTTATTTTCTATTAAGATATTTTTCAATTAAAATTCTTTTTGCTGTTTCATCCTCATTTTCGCGTTGTTCATTTTGATATCTTTTTTCACTCACTATATTAACGTATTTTAAGCATTCACTCAAAATTTCGTCTATTAAGTGGGTATTATGCTTCTCATTTAAAAGTTTATCTTCATTTTCGTAAGACGCTAGTGTTTTTCTAACATAATCTAAATCACGTTTAGCTAAGTTAGTACACGCTTGAAAATTGGCATAGCTTTTATCAAAAATTATACAATATTCAGGTAGTTTGTCTTTTGATATATTGAATTTAAAACAATGTCCAGGTTTTGCTAAATCATAGTCTAGACGTTCTAAATACAATACTGGTATTTTCTTGCCAGTAAGTAATTCTTTAACATAATATGGTGAATCACCTGTTTTAAATAATACTCTTCTTCTTTCATATTTTTGTTCTAGCATTGCGTAACTAGCAATATACGCTTTTTCAAAGCTATTTTCATTTTCGTCTTGTAAAAAGAATATATCCCCTTCATAGATGTTTTCAGTTAAAAGTGTTCTTTTAATTGCCTTTAATGTTTCTAACATATTTTTTCCTCCTTGTCTGGTTTTATATTATACAAATTTATTAATTTTTTGTAAAGAAAAAATTATAGATTTTAAATTGAAAAAACTTTGACTCTTTTTTTGCCTTATTTTCGGAGAAAAATCAATGTTTTGCACGTGATTTGGTGTTTTTTACATGCAATTTTACACCTAATTTGGTATTTTTTAAGACTTATTTTACACCTGTTTTGGACTTTTTTGAGTCTGTTTTCACACCTAAATACTAAAACGTAGACAAAAAGCACAGGTTTTCTGTGCGTTTTTTAACGTTTCTTACACCAATATTCAGCAACTCTTAACATTTGTGCAGTATAACCCCATTCGTTGTCATACCAAGCTGATACTTTTATCATTGAACCAGTATTAGTAGGTATTACGCTTGTTAAGAGTGAGTCTACTACAGCGCCTTCTGTGCAACCAATGATGTCACTACTTACAAGTGGGACGTTTACTATTTTGATAATATCGCTTTTGTTGTTTTTAAACATATCGTTTACTACCTCAGCCGTAACTGTTTTTTTAACGTTTACTACTAAGTCTATTAAAGAGCCATCACCTACTGGAACTCTATAAGCTGAACCGCTTAGTTTACCATCTAACTCTGGTATTATTTTTCCTATAGCCTTTGCTGCGCCGGTTGAAGTTGGTACGATATTTAGTGAAGCTGCTCTTCCACGACGGCTTTCTATACCTTTTTTGTGTGGAATATCTAAAGTTTCTTGGTCGTTTGTCATTGCGTGAACTGTAGACATGAAACCATTTTCTACTATAAAGCATTTATTTAGTAAATCTAGGACTGGAGCTAAGCAGTTGGTTGTGCAAGATGCAGAAGAGATTACTTCGTCTTTTTTAGTTAAGATATTTTCGTTTACTCCATAAACTACGGTTTTGCAGTCATCCTTTGCTGGAGCACTTATTATTACTTTTTTAGCACCTGCAGTTATATGGGAGTAACTCTTTTCTTTTGAAGTGAAAGCACCAGTGCATTCCAAAACTAAGTCAACTTTTAAGTCTTTCCAAGGAAGTTTTGATGGGTCACTTTCTTTAAATACTTTTATCTTTTTACCGTCTACTTCAATGTAATCATCGTCATATGCTACTTTCTCGTCTAAAGTTCTATGTACTGAGTCATATTTATAAAGATAAGCTAGTTGTAATGGGTCAGTTAAATCGTTTATAGCGACTACTTCCATATCTTTTTTCTTACTTATTTGTCTTAAGGCAATTCTTCCAATTCTACCAAAACCGTTTATTGCTATTCTAATCATTTTATTTTCCTCCTATTCAAAGTATCCGCCACCTACAAACTCTCTTAAAAGAGCTGTTTCAGGTAATGCACTTTCTGGTATGTTTAAAAATATTTTTAAGAAATTTATTATTCTTTTTGCTTCTGTGTAGTATTCACTTTTATAGTTTATGTTATAAAGTAGTGGGACAGCAAATGTTTTAAGTATTCCTAGTTCATAAATTAATGCTGTGTTTAGTACGATGTCTGCTTCTTTTTGATATGGGAATATATATTTTTCTTCACTTATTCTAACATTTCTCCAACTTTTTAGTGTGTCTACTGCGTTATATCCTCTTGTCCTAGCATCTCTTACTATTCTTCTAATAAGTCTTAAATCAACAGTTGAAACATGGTTGTGTCTGTCTAATCCAAGAGGTGTAAATGGGCTTATGTATATTTTAAGTTTGTTTTCTCTTGGAATTTTGCTTGTTAATAGCTCATTTAGTGTGTGTATTCCTTCTACTATTAGAAGGTCTCTATTTTTTAAGGATACTGGTGGGTGCTTATATTCTTTTTCTCCAGTTAGAAAATTGTATGTTGGAAGAGTAGTTTCTTCTCCTTTTAATAAAGCGTCTAGTTTTTCATTAAATAAATCTATATCAATTGCCTCTGGAATGTCATACTCGTACTCTCCTTTTTCATTTTTAGGAGTGTCTTTTCTATCTTTAAAGAAGTCGTCAGTTGATAAAGTGAATGGGTTTAGTCCTTTACTTTTTAAATATAAAGCTAGTTTTTTACAAGTTGTTGTTTTACCTGAAGAAGACGGACCTGCAATTAGGACTATTTTTATATCATTTATGTTGTTTTGTATTTTGTTTGCTATTTCTAGTAAGTCATTGTTTTGTTTTATTTCATTTAGTTCTATAAACTCTTTTATTTTACCATTTATTACTACGTTATTTACTTCACTTACGTATTTTACACCTAGTTTTTCTGCCCATACGGCATAGTTATCAAATACGTTTAGTACTTGTGGCATATGTGTGTACTCAGGTATTTTCATATCAAAAGTGCTAGGATACTCCAGCATCACACCTTTGTCTGTAGTTAAAGTTAAATCAAAACTTGTAAGTATTTTAGTTGAGTATGGCATTTTTGTATAGAAGTAGTTATAATAGTCAAGCATACTATAAAGAGTTAGCATTTCTCCAGTCATTTGTTTATATGTTAGAGATTTTTCGTATTCTTTTACGCTGTTAAAATAGGAAATTGCTTCTTTTCTACTTGTTACTACTCTAGTTATTCTAATGTCTTCTTTTACAAGCTCATGCATTTTTGCTTTTATTTCATCAACCATAGTGTTATTTAACTCAAGATTAATTCTTGTATATATTCCTTTATCTAGGCTGTGAAGTAATTCTACATTTGTGTTTCTTCCAAATAATTCTTTGACTGCAGTGATGTATAGGAATTTTAAGCCACTTCTATATATTTTGGCACCCATTCTGTCCTTTATTTTGATTAGTTTCATTTTAGTGTCTATTTTTAATTTTGTACTAAGCTCGGTTATGTCGTTATCAATTATTACAGCTATTACTTCATTTTCTAAATTTTGTTCTTTCATAAGGTCATATATTGTTTTGTCTACACTTGTTACAACATTACCAATACCTTCTATTTCTACTATTATTTTATCTTCCACTTTAATCACCCTTTATTCTATATATATTCTATCATTTTTTTTGTGATTTTTGTATATTTTTTTTATATTTTCGTAAATATATATATAGGTGAAGATAAAATGGTTATTCCAATGATAATTGATAAAGAGGAAGGAGTAGAAAAGAGTTTTGATATTTATAGTAGGTTACTTAAGGATAGAATTGTTTTTTTAAGTGGAGAGATTAATGATGAAGTAGCTAATTTAATAGTAAGTGAGTTACTTTACTTGAATAGTTTAAATAATGAAGATATTTATCTTTATATTAATAGTCCTGGGGGAAGTGTTACAGCTGGTATGGCTATTTATGACACGATGAATTTTATTAAGTGTGATGTTAGTACTATTTGTGTGGGGATGTGTGCATCTATGGCTGCATTTCTTCTAAGTAGTGGGGCTAAAGGAAAAAGGGTGTGCCTTAAGAATGGAGAAGTTATGATACATCAGCCACTTGGTGGAGTGCAAGGACAAGCTACTGAGATAAAGATACATGCTGAAAGGATTATCAAGTTAAAGGAAAAGTTAAATAAGATACTTGCTAGTAATACAGGTAAAGATATTAAGAAAATAGAAAGAGATACTGAAAGAGATTATTATTTAGATAGTGAAGAAGCTTTAGAGTATGGATTAGTTGATAAGATATTATAAAAGAGTTCAGATTTTATTCTTGAACTCTTATTAATTTTGCAATTTTTTCTTTTTCTTCCATAGCTTGCAACAAGTTAGATATTACGATTTTTCTCATTAAGTCATTTTGGTATGTTTGATGATAGATAATGCTATTTATTACATCGTTTGGAATATCTAAAGACATTCCTTTTATATAAGCAAGTCTTGTATGAATTTCTGCTTTTACTTCTAAGTTTAACATATCAAATAGGCTTATGTTATCTAAATATATTATATAGTCAATTAATGTGTCTATAAATATTTCTTCTTGTCTAGATTTGTATAAACTAAGTGGTAAGTTAAATTTTTCTATATAGTAATCTGTAAATTTGATTAATATATTTGGTGCCGTAAAGTTACTTTCTATCATGAACTTTTCGATAGAAGGACTTGTGAATGCAAGCATGTATTTGTTTCTAATAAGTTTATCTAGTACGATGCTAGTTTTTCCTTCTTTAATTATTTTGTCTAAGTAATATAAAGAAGACAACTCTAGTTCATACATTTGTAAGTCAGTTATTAAGTTATTTACTTTGTCTAATTTACTGGAATTCATATTATCTAAAGTTTTATCTATAATTTTAAACATTCTTATTAGTATGTAATTGTAATCATTTTGAACGCCCATTATATTTGTGTTAAGTTTTCCTATATCGTTAGTTATTTTTTTGTCAGCAATAGACAGATAGTTTTTGTTTTTAGATAATTTTCCGTATAGTGTTTTTTCTTTTTTAGTAGCGCCTATATAGAAAGATATAATTTTATTAAATTCGTCAGTATCTTTATGAGAAGTATATTCTAGGCTTATTAGTTCTTTTAAGTAACCAATTTTTTCATATGATACATCTTCAATGTCTTTAATCATATCTTCTACATTTTTAAAATCTTCTTTATTCATACTAACCACCTGTTAAATGTATTTTACTTTATTTTAAGTAAAAAGTAAAGAATAAATAATTATGATATGTAATATATAAAGAAATATTTAACAACTTAAATGGCATATAAAAAGTAGCATTTCTGCTACTGTGGTTTTGTAGTTGTACCATTAGGATATGTGTTGTTATAATAAATCATATCAACGCCATCGCCTAGGTCTGCATATAATGTACCGCTGAATCTTTTTCCTTGGTCATAATCTTGATTTTTATCTAAATTAGGTAGTGTTATTGTTAAAGTATAATTAAATGTTTGAGCTACTGAGTTCTTAGTTATTTTGTTAGTTACAAGTGTTACTGTTGTTTTTGTAGATGTTTTTGGTATTGCGCCAGTTATAACATCTGTATTAGCACCTGTGCCTTTTATACTCCACTGTAAGTCTTGAAATTCATTTGTATAATCCATTCTTATATATACAGTGTTTGATACATCTGTAGCTGGAACACTTATACTGAATGTTTTATCAAATGTATCGCCTGGCTCAATATCGTTAGCATTTGTTAAATCATTACCTCCATCAAATGTAATGTTTCCAACTTTTGCTGTTGTTAGTGCTGTCGTTCCGGCAGTTCCTGTCATTCTTGTAGTGAAGTAAGAAAATGTTACACCAACAACTGCGACTATAATTGTTAGAATGCTTACAACTGATAATAACATTTCTTGATTTTTTTCTTTCATTCTAACACCTACTCTCCCTTAGCTACAACATTTGCTTTAAATGTTTTCCCTTGTAACTCATTTTGAGAATTTCCACTCTCATTAAATTTGAATGTTAATACATAACTATGTTTTACACCAGTGTTAATTATTCCACTTCCTAAAGTTGTACTGATTGACGGAACTGGTTCAAAATTTGGTTTATTTACAACTTTATTTGTATATTGCTCTTCTTCAATTTCTTGTCCATCTAATGTGCTTTTACCAATTAAGTTGTACACAAAGTCACCGCTTGACAATTCATTTTTTTCTATATTTAACTCTAATGTGTATCTACCGACAGCATTTAAATCTTTACTTACATTCGTAATAGTAAATTCCATTTTATTACTCCAACCAGGAAGTATATTTTCATCATTTATATCATTACCATTTTCAAACATTGCATTAACATATGATGTGCGGACATCTATGTTACCATTGTTTTCGTTTCCACTTACTTTATAATATACTATTGCTAAAGATGTACCCACAGCAACCAATATAAATGATAAAACTACTATTATTGAATAAATATATGTTTTAATATTTTTCTCTTTCATAATCATATCTCCATATTCTATTAATATAATACCAAAATTTAAGAAAAATTACAACATATAAAATAAAAAAAGTTAGAAAAATTCTAACTTAATTTATTATTTAACTAGTTGCTCCCAGTAGGTGCAGTTGTTGTACCTTTTGGATTAGCAGCATTATAGTAAACTGTTTCACCTTCAGTAGCACAGCTTACTGTACCAGCAATAGTAGCGCCTTGTTGACCATTTTGATCAGCACCAGTTTCTGGGAAACTTAAAGTATAAGTCATACTTGCAGTTTGTTCAGTTGCACTTTTAGCTAAAGTCCCACTTGCTATAACAGTTTTAGTTGCACCAGTTTTTAACTTACCATTAACACTAGTTTGAGCATTAGTTCCAGCTACAGTTAATGTTAAATCTGTAAGTGGATTTTTAGTCATATCTAATGTACAAGTATATTTTACATCATAGTCAGATGCACCTAAAGTAACTGTAACAGTTTTAGCTTCACTTGTCCATCCTGGTAATACAGCTGTACCACTAACACTTTGAGCAGTAAAACTAGCAGCACCGATTTTAGCAGTTGTAGCTTTAACAGTTCCTTGAGTACCACCCATACTAGTTGTAAAGTATGCGAATGTAGCACCAATGATTGCTACTAATAATGTTGCAATTCCGATTACTGATAAGAAAATAGTTTGACCCTTATTTTCTGTCATCTTTATCTTTCCTCCTCTACAATAAAATTGTATCAAATAAATTATAATATGGCAAGAGCAATATCATAAAAAATACAACATTTTAAAATCAAAATTATCATACAAAAAAACTCCAATTATAATAATTGAAGTTAATTTTTGTTAATAATCGTAAATTAACTATGTTAATTCAAACTATTGAGCTTTAGGTTTTTCTGTTGTTCCGCCTGGATTAGCAGCATTATAATATACTGTACCAGCAGCAGTAGAACATTTAACTACACCAGCAATAGTAGCTCCTTGTTGACCATCTTGAGCTGTACCAGTTTCAGCAAAAGTTAAAGTATAAGTCATAGTTTTTGATTCACCAGACTTTAAAACACCTTCAGCAATTTTAGTTTCAGTTTCACCTGTAGCTAAAGTTTTAGTTGCTGCTGCAACAGCATTTTCACCAGCTACAGCTAATCTTAAGTCAGTAAGTGGGTTGGCTGTCATAGTTAATACACAAGTGTAACTAACGTCAACGTCTGACTCACCTAAAGTAACTGTAACATTTTTAGCTTCACTAGTCCATCCAGGTAATACAGCTGTAGCATCAACGCTTTCAGCAGTAAATGAAGATGAACCTAATTTAGCAGTTGTAGCATTAACATTTCCTTGAGTACCACCCATACTAGTTGTAAAGTATGCGAATGTAGCACCAATGATAGCTACTAATAATGTTGCAATTCCAATTACTGATAAGAAAATAGTTTGTCCTTTGTTTTCTCCCATAGTTCTTTACCTCCTTTACAATAAAAATTTTATCAATTTTTTAATATAAAATCAAGTGTTTTTTCTATATTTTTTTACTTTTTTTCACATTATTTACAAAAAGCCTTATTAGAAGTTAGTTTTGATTAGGTTTTATTTCTAATATTGCGTAGAATAATTTACCATCATCATAGTTATTTTCTGGTGTATATATATAGTTTAAAACTACTTCTTGTTGAGTATTTGCTTTTATTTGTATATTTTTTACTATTGTTTCGCCATTATTAACTGTATAAGGAAGTTGACTAGTCAAATTTACTAATTTATTTCCATCTATTGATAATTCATAATTAGGTCTATTACCCCATCCGAAATTATTGATTATGTCATTCCAATTAATATCGTATGTCATATCTTGTTTAGTGTCATTAATAATTGTAAACTTTTTTGTTTTTGCCCAACCAGTTGTTATTTTGTCTTTAGAGAAATCAACATTGTCTAAATAAGATATTTTTAGATTTTGCGTGCTTAATTTTACATTAGTATTTTTTTCAGCTGTTTTAAACAATACACTTGTGTCTATTTTTGATGAATCTATGATACCATCTAAATCTGTATCAATATTTGCATCTGGAATTTTATCTCCATCTAAATCAATATTAATGTCATATTTACCATCACCATCTATATCAATATTATATTCTGGTAATCCCTTACCATTATTGTTTATGTAGCAATTTAACTTACAACTTCCATTATTATCTAATTGATTTGTTAAGTTAAAATCTGCTACTCCATCATTATTTGTATCTACATTAATATCTGCTTTTAAATCATAATTAACGTCAATATTAATATCAGGTTTCCCATCATTATCTATATCAACATTAATATCTGCTTTTAAATCACTATTTGTATCAACATTTAAGTCTGCTTTCCCATTTCCTGTAGTATCTATATTTAGCTTTGGAACTTTGTAATCATCTAAGTATAGGTTGATATCCGCTATTCCATCTCCATCTAAATCTAAATTTGTTTCTGGCCACCCATTATTGTCTATATCACAATTTAGTAAACATTTGCCATTTTCGTCATATTGATCAATTAAATTAAAATCTGCCACTCCATCATTATCCTTATCAACATTAAATACTGGAGTGACATAATCACTTCCGTAATTTATATTAATGTCAGGAATTCCATCTCCATCTGTGTCAACATTTATATCTGCTTTGTTATCATGATTTTGATCTAAATTTACTGTTGCATATCTGTTTCCTAAAAAGTCACAATTAATGTCACATTTTCCATCATGATCTAAGTCTATGTTTAAATCAAGCATTCCGTCTCCATCAAAGTCAATATTTGTGTCAGGTTTGTTGTCACCGTCTGTATCACAATTTATTTTACATATACCATTTTCGTCTTTTTGATTAATAAGGTTTGTGTCAGGCCTGTTATCACCATTTGAATCAATGTTAAAGTATGAAACAATTAAATTTTTGTAGCCTATATTATAATCCGGTTTATTATCTTTGTTATTATCGCAGTTTACGTTACAAATTTTATCTCCATCTGTGTCTACATTTAAATCGGGCCAACCATCTCCATCTGTGTCAACGTTTAGATTTCTTGATTTAAGCATTATGTAATTCATAACTATATATGATGTTACACAAGTTACACCAATAAATAATATAAATACTAAAACTATTAAAACAGTCTTTGATTTTCTTTTCTTAACAGGTTCCTCCTGTTCAAAATATAATTTTTCTTCTTCTATTATTTTTCTTTTTTCTTTTTCGTTCATAATGTCCTCCTCTTATTCTATTTATAATATTACCATATTTTTTTAAAAAACTCTAGATATAATAAAAGAAAATGCACTTAGTGTACATTTTCAATTTGAATTTTTGTTGTAAATTTCTTACCTTTTTCTGTATCTTGATTTTCGTTTGTGTCTTTAAACATTAATTTAAATAGGTAAGTGTGTGTTTCGCCAGGTTTGATTACTACACTTTTTAGCATATCGCCATCTTGGTAAGGCGCTTTTGCTTTGTCTATGTCTATTAATACTTCTCCATCTCTTATTAAACCATAGTTAAGGTTGTTTTTTGTAGTGAATGTATTTTCTACATTTGTGAATTTTATTGTGTATACTAAGTCTATTGTACTTGAGTTAGTTATTTCAAAAGATTTAGCACTACTCCAGCCTGGATAGATATTTATGTTTTGCATATTTGTTAAATCTTTAAATGTTATTGTGTGTTCTTCGTCTTTTCCAATATCTATAGGCGCTCCACAGAATTTGTCACAAATGCCGTCTCCATCTGTATCACAGTTCTTATCGCAAACGCCATCTTTGTCTATGTCACAATTCTTGTCACACTTTCCGTCTCCATTTGTATCACAGTTGTAGTCACATACGCCATCTTTATTTGTATCGCAATTTCTATCGCAAATGCCGTCGTTATCAGTGTCGCAATTTAGTTTACATGAGTCGTTTTCTTTTCCATCACAATTTTTGTCACAGATGCCATCGCCATTTGTATCACAGTTCTTATCACAAACGCCATCATTGTTTGTATCACAGTTTAATTCGCAGTTTCCGTCGCCATCTGTATCACAATTTCTTTTACATTTATCACTGTCTGAGTCACAATTATAGTCACACTTTCCATCTCCGTTAGCATCGCAATTTTTATCGCACTTGCCGTCGTTATTTGTGTCACAGTTCTTGTCACACTTTCCATCTCCATTTGTATCACAGTTTAGCTTACATGAGTCATTTTCTTTTCCTTCACAGAATTTATCACAAATTCCGTCGCTATCAGTATCGCAGTTTTTATCACATTTTCCATCATTATTTGTGTCGCAGTTTAAATCACATTTACCGTCATTATTGGTATCACAATTTTTAACACATACATCATTATTTTCTGTACAGTTATAATCGCATTTACCATCTCCGTTAACGTCACAGTTCTTGTCGCATCTTCCGTCATTATCAGTGTCACAGTTAATATCGCATTTCCCGTCAGCGTTTGTGTCACAATTTATTTTACATGAGTCGTTTTCTTTTCCATCGCAATTTTTGTCACAAATGCCGTCATTATCAGTATCACAGTTTTTGTTACATTTTCCATCATTGTTAGTGTCACAATTTATGTCACATTTGCCATCTCCGTTTACATCGCAATTCTTGTCGCATATACCGTCTTTGTTTGTATCACAGTTAATAAGGCAGACGTCACTTCCTTTGTTTCCGCAGAATTTATCACATATTCCATCGCCGTTTGTGTCACAATTTTTATCACATTTGCCGTCGTTATTAGTGTCGCAGTTGTAGTCACAAACGCCATCACCATTAACATCACAGTTTTTGTCGCATACACCGTCATTATTTGTATCACAGTTTCTGTCACATTTACCATCGCCGTCTATATCACAATTGATTTTGCATGAGTCATTTTCTTTTCCAGTACAAGCTTTATCACAAATTCCATCTTTGTCTTCGTCAATGTTAGTGTCTTCTTTTCCATCTTTATCAGTGTCACAATTTAAATCACACTTGCCGTCGTTATTGATGTCGCAGTTAATATCACACTTGCCATCTTTGTCAGTATCACAGTTTAAATTGCATATTCCGTCATCGTCAAAATCTATGTTAGTATCTGGATATCCATCGTTATTTGTGTCACAGTTTTTAATACACATTCCATTTTTGTCTTTTACATTTGTTAAGTTTTTGTCTGGTTTTCCATCACCGTCTGTGTCAATGTTAAAGAAAGGTTTTTGTATATTTTTGTAACCAATGTTAACATCTGGTGAGCCATCACCGTTTGTATCACAGTTAACGTCACACTTGCCATCTCCGTCTGTGTCTATGTTTAAATCAGGTAAGCCGTCTCCATCTGTGTCTATATTTAGTCTCATTTTGTAGTTATTTATAAAGTTTATTACAGAGTATGTTGTACTTACTGTAGCCGCAGTAAAAAGAGTAAATACAAATATAATTATTAGTATTTTTTTTCTTTTTTCTTTCTTATCTGGCTCTACGAAATAAAGTCCTTCTTCTTCTATTATTTTCTTTTCTTCTTCATTCATAAAGTTTTGCACCCTACTTTCTATCATAAATCATACCATAAATAACGTTTTAAATCAATTATTTTTCATAAATTTGTTAATAAGTTTTAAGTTATTCACAATTATTGCTGATTTTAAAAAATGCAGTGAATATTGCTTTGTTTTTATTGCTGTTATTAGTGATAGAAATAAAGAAATGACATCGCTTAGTGCAATGTCACTAGTATAAACTAGGTAGACATTCAGTTACTGAATACTTCCTATATTTATATTATATAATGTTTTCACAAAATGCTCAAGAGGTTTATTTTCTGGAAAAATGTGTGAAATGGGCTAAAAATAGTCGGAATTTTGTGTAATTTAGTGGCAAAATGGCCGGAATTTTGTGTAAATATTTAAGTATTAGTTGGAATAGCGACTGAATTAGGTGGGTAAAACAATACTTTTTAACAATATGATAGTAAAAAATCACAACATTATAAAAACGAGCAATTCCAGTAAATATAGGAGATTGCTCGTTTTTGCTGTCATACTTTATCTAATTGTTAATAAGTTTTAAGTTATTCACAGTTAATGTTTTTGTGAGACCATTTCTTTTATTTTTCTAAATCTGTGATTTATTCCACTTTTTGTTATTTTAGTATTTGTTTCTAATGAAATAATATCTGCTAGTTCTTGCATTGAACTTTCTGGATATTTTTCTTTGTAGATACAGACTTCTTTTATTTTGTCGTCTATTAAGTCAAAGTCTTCTCTTTGTTTTAATTTTTGTATGTTTTCTAGTTGTTCATTTGAGGAAAATACTATTTTATCAATGTTAGCTTGTTCACAGTTATTTAGTCTGTTTGTCATGTTTTTGTGGTCTCTATATATTCTTATGTCTTCATAATAGAATAGTGAATTGTAGGCATTTAGTAGTTTTATAAAATCGCTTATTCTTTCGCTCTCTTTTAAATAGACCATGTAGTGTTTTTCTCTTTTTAATATTTTAGAGTTAAAGTTTAGTTCTTGTAATAAGTCATTTATATAGTTTGCAGTTATTTTATTTTCTATTATGAATTCTAAATGGTATCTACTTGTTTTGGGGTCATTTACACTTCCACATATTAAGAATGCTCCTCTTAAGTAAGATTTTTTTTCTTCAATGTTTCCACATATGTAATCAGATGGTTTATATTTTCTAGTATTATTTGTGTAGTCATATAAGTCCAGTGTTTTTAGAATTTTTTCTACATCTTCTTTTATAGTCATGTGTATTATAAAGTTTTTGTTAAGTCTATTTATTTCTTCTTTTGTTATGTTTATTTCTATATTGAAGATGTCTTTTAATAGTTTATATATTCTTCTTGATACACCTATGTTTTCAGTATAAAGAGAAATAGAGTTGTTTTCTATTTCTCCGTTTATGTTAATTATTGCTGATAATTCACTTATTTGTTCAGTTTTATTGTATTCGTTATTTAGTATTTCGTTTTTTATATTTGTTGTATATGACATAGGTTCCTCCTTACCAGACTCTTGAAGACCACCATCCGCCTGGGAAATATATTACGCTTCCTGGGTCGATTACTGAAGCTTTATAGTTAGCTATTGTAACGTGTCCACGGCTAATTGTCAAGTGTAAGTGTGCGCCTGTTGTACATGAATCGTATCCACCATTTTTTCTTGCAGTTGAGTATCCACCCATATGTGCAACTACTTCTCCTTCAGATACTACGTCTCCTTCTTCTAAGCCGTTATAGTCTAGTAAGTGCATCATTACTGATGTATATTTAACTCCATTGATGTTATGGTATATAAACATTACTTTACCACCACATCCCCATTGTGTTTGAAGCGCAACTGTACCTGATGCTACTGGATAAATTGGTGTACCTTCAGCCGGACTTTTGTTACCTATATCTACTCCGTTATGGAAAGATATACTTGATGGGTAAAGTGGGTTTTTTCTATATCCATATGTACTTGTGATTATTCCTGTTTCAGTAGGCCTTTTAAAACCTGTTGAAGTTGGAATAGCCATACAAGTAGATAGTAAGTCATACGAATTTGAACATCCTTTTTGTCTATAGAATTCTATTAATTGTTTTTGAGATTTGATTAAATCTTCTATTGAAACTGAATCTTCTTCAAGTTCGTCTATTCTTGAACCTAGCTCAAACATTTTTTCTTGAAGTGTATCTCTATTTTTTTGTTCACTTTCTATGTCTTTTGCTAGTTTGTCTTTTAGTTCGTTGTTTTGCTTTATAAGACTTTTCATTTCGTTTATTTGTTCTTTATTGTATTTAGATAGTTGTTCTACAACAGATATTCTATGGATAAAGTCTGTAAATGACGTTGCTTTAAAAATGTATTCTAAGTAAGATTTTTCTCCATTAGAAAGTTGCAAGAATACTAAAATGTTATCTGTTTCTTCTTTCTTTTCTTGTATTGTTTTTTCTAGTTCTTCTATTTTGTTAGAAGCTGTTATTATTTGATTATTTAAGTCAGCTACTTTTGCTTCAATAGCTTGCATTTCTCCGACAACTTTGTTATATTCAGCTTCGCTTATTTGTTTTTCTGTGTCTTGTTTTTGTTTTTGTCTTTCTAGTCTATCTAATTCATCTAGTAAGTCTCCGTAGGTTCTTGCAGCTGCATTTGTTTTAAGTGGTAACAATAATATAAGAAGCGAAACTATAATTATTAGAATTTTTTTCATTATATTTTTAGGTACCTCCTTACAGCACGAGATGAACCTATTGCGCCAACTACTACACCTATTGATACTATTATTAGTATTGTTTTTAACATTAAATCATTTGGGTTAACTAGGCTTATTACTTCAGTAAACAAGATGCCGTTCATTTTGTCATATAGGTAAGTGTAGCCAAAAGCAGTTAATAGCTGGAATTATGCTACCTATGAAACCTAGTATAATACCTTCAAAGAAGAAAGGTGTTTTTATATATGTGTTTGAAGCACCTACTAAACGCATGATTTCTATTTGTCTTTTTCTGTTGTTGATAGTTATTTTTATTGTGTTACTTATTAGGAATGCTGTTACTATAATAAGTCCAATTACTATGACTACCATTATTTTTTTAACTATGTCAAATATTTTTACTAATTCTTCTACCATGCCTTCACCGTATTTTACTTGGTAAACTCCTGATAATTCTTTTATCAATTTTGCAGTAACGCCAATACTTTCTGTGTCTTTTACTTTGACTAAGTATTCGTTTAGAAGCGGGTTATTTGTTTCGTCGTATTCGCTTAGTATTGTACCAAGTCCATCACTTTCTTTAGCCATGTCTTTTCTAATACTTTCTTTTGACATAAATGTAATGCTGTCTATGTTTGATAAAAGTTCTATTTTTGTTTTAAGGGCTTCTATGTCTGTGTCTGTTGCATCTTTGTTAATATAGACTACAATTGTTACGTCTTTTTCTATGTCAGAAGTGAACTTACTTACGTTTTCGCTTAGTAAAACAGCTACTGCCACTAGTATTAGTGTTATTGTTATACAAGATATACTCGCTATGCTAAGTGAGAAGTTACGGAAGACACTTTTTAGTGAGTCTTTGATGTTGTTTCTTATTATTCTTAAGTATTTCATTATTTACCATAACCTCCTTTAACTGTATCGCCTACGAGTATTCCTTTTTCTAGTTTGATAACTCTTTTTTTGTAGTAATTTACTATGTCTTTGTCGTGTGTTGCCATTATTACAGTTGTACCGTCTTCGTTGATTTTGTTTATTATTTCCATTATTCCCATTGATGTTGTTGGGTCTAGGTTACCAGTAGGTTCGTCACATATTAGTATTTTAGGATTATTTACTATAGCACGTGCTATTGAAACACGCTGTTGTTCTCCACCTGATAGTTGATCTGGATAACTTCTAAATTTTTCTTTTAGTCCTACTTTTTCTATTGCATTCATTACTTTTTTTCTTACTTCTTTTTCAGGCAAACCGTATATTTCTAGAGCAAATGCAACATTTTCAAATACAGTTAGGTTTTGCAATAATTTATAGTCTTGGAATACTATTCCTAGTTTTCTTCTTAATTTATACACTTTTCTGTTTCTTAATTTACTTACATTTATTCCTCCTACATAGACTTCTCCACGAGATGGTTTTTCTTGTCTATAAAGTAGTTTTATTAGTGTGCTTTTCCCTGAAGCAGTTGAGCCTATTACAAAAACAAAGTCGCCTTTTGGAATAGAAAGTGTTATGTCGCTTAGGGCTGTTACACCGTTTTTATATTGTTTATATACATTTTTTACTTCTATTAAATTCATTTGTACCTCCTAATTAATTATATCATTATATTCTTAAATCATGAAGTGGTAGTTTATACCTATTTGTTCCACCGTATACTTCATATGAGTCTAGTACTGTTAGAAATGCGTCGTTATCAACTTCTATTATTTTTTCTTTTAGTATTAGATATTTTTCTGTTGGTACTACACACATGATAATGCTAGAGTTTTCTTTTTTGTATCCTGTTTTTACTGGAATTTCGCTTATTCCACCTTCTATTTCTGTTATGATGTATGATATTATTTCTTCTTTTTTGTCAGTGTTTATGAATACTATTTTTGAGTCACTTATTCCTATTAGGAAGTTATCTATTATTTTGCTTTCAATAAATCTTATAATTAGTGAAGTTATAAGCATTTCTACACCGAATATAAATGTGCCGACAATTAAGACTGTGCCGTTTACTATGAATAGGGCTGTTCCTAGAGTTAGACCGAATTTTTCATTAAAGATTACGCCTATTATGTCTAAACCACCTAAACTGCAACCTGACAAGTATACCATTGTACAGCCAATACCAAAAAGTACTCCTATTGTGATTATGTTCAAAAATGGACTACTTAGTGTAATAGTGACATTTAGTAATTCAGTTAAATACATGACTAGGGTGTACACAACAGCACCGATTATTGATGGAATTGTGTCTTTTAAGCCTAGGCAGATTATACCTATAGTTACTAAAACTATGTTTCCTATTAGTAAAACATACGATGTTTTTATTCCAAACAAGTGGTCAAAGATTATACCTACGCCACTTAAGCCACCAGGAACAATTTTATTAGGAACACAAAAGATATTGAATGTTAGTGAAATGAGTAAGCATCCTAGTATTAAAAGCATTGCATTTATCATTATTTTTTTCTTTATTTTTCCCATATCTATTTATCCTTTTCTACTAAATTATAACATATTATTCTATATTTTTCTATAACTACAAAGAAAAAATATAGAATGTGTACAATTCAGGTTATAGTAAAACTCGGGGTTTGTAACATTTCTCCAAGTTTCACTTTAAGATTTTAATTAAATTCTTGTATTTTTTCTTCTACACAGTTAAAAAATTTATATACTGTTGTTGCACTTTCTTGTTCTGATGGATGTGTATCGCCAAAGCTTGTATGTATTTTTTTAGCACGTTTTATTGCATTTTCAAGCGAACCATATTTACAGAGTTTATTAAAGATTTCTTTATCGTTTTTCTTGTATTTGTAATTTAATCCTGAAGATTTAAAATACTCATTAAGTTTGCTAGCGTATTGTGTCCTATGTATTTTTCCTTCAACATAATTAAAATGAAGTAAGAACCAATATTCAAATGCTTGATTAGACCATAAAGGAATATATCCTTTTCTTTCGCAAAGTCTTATTGCCTCATCAAATATTTCTGGGGCAAAATCGTCTTTATCAAATACAACAAATATTTTACTATATGGTATCTTTTCTTGACTTAGAAAGTCTACTTTCCCAATGAAATTTTCAACAGAATTTACAAGTGATAAAGTGTTTTTACCGGCTCCAATTATGTTTACTTTAAGTTTGTTTGATGCTATGAGTTTTTTATTTACTTCTTCTATCATACTATTAAAATAGTTAACTTCTGTTTCTACTCCTTCACAAACAACCAACCATTTTGTAGATTTAATTGTTTGCAGGTTTTCTTTCCTTTTTCTTCTTTCTTCTTTTCTCCTTTTAAATAATTCATCACTTCCCATAAGACACCTACTCTTCTATAAATGGAATTGCGCCAAATTCTCCAGTTAGGTATCTTTTTTCATAATCTGAGTCAATTCTGATATTTCTAAATTC
>OLNQ01001420.1_pt1 | contig 23036 bp, 15 predicted proteins | sample 1672821 | NCBI WGS metagenome assembly OLNQ01 (sample SAMEA3136727, study PRJEB25190) | human gut metagenome | biome: human gut; feature: human-associated habitat; material: faeces | place: Austria | collected 2013 | reverse complement strand
CTTCGCCTCGTTCCCGCTCTTCTACTCCACGTCGTTCGGCGGCGCGGCCTACGTCTGGACGACCATTCTGCTCTGCTTCGTCATCCAGGCCGTGGCCTACGAATACCGACGCAAGCCCGCGAACGTCTTCGGCGAGAGGACCTACAACGCCTTCCTGCTCATCAACGGCCTGCTCGGCCCGCTGCTGCTGGGCATGGCCGTCTCGACGCTCTTCACGGGAGCGAACTTCACCGTGGACCGGCTCAACCTGGCCGGAACGGGCGGCGAGGCGGTCATCTCGCAATGGACTACCCCGTGGCACGGCCTGGAGGCCGTCGCCGACATCCGCAACTGGCTGCTGGGCCTGGCCGTGACGCTGCTCGCGCAACTGCTCGCCTGTCAGTACCTGATGAACAGCATCGACGACGAGACGATCGCCGCGCGCTGCCGCCGCCGGATCGCCGTCATGACCCCGGGTTTCGTCGGATGCTTCGTCGGATGGCTCGCGGCGCTGCTCGTCGCCGACGGTCTGACGGCGGACCCCGCGACGGGCGCAATCCGGGTCGAGGAGTACAAATACCTGCACAACCTCACCGCGATGCCCTATGTCGCCGCCGCGCTGCTCGCCGGTGTCCTGCTCGTGCTCTGGAGCATCTACACAGGCTGGCGGGGCAACCGGCGGGCCGTCTGGTTCGGCGGTTCGGGGACGATCCTCGCGGTGCTGGCTCTGCTGCTCGCCGCCGGCTGGAACGATACGGCCTACTACCCTTCGCTGGCGGACATGCAGTCGTCGCTGACGATCCGCAACTCCTCGTCGAGCCTCTTCACGCTCCGCACGATGGCCTGGGTGTCGCTCTTCGTGCCCTTCGTGGCGGCCTACATCTGGTATGCCTGGCGCGCGCTGAACCGCCGTCCGATCACCCGCGACGAAATCCGCGGCGACGGACACCAGTACTGAACCCAGACCGGGCGGAATGCCCCGGCAGAAGCCCCTGCCGCACGGCGGCATCCCCCGCCCGTCCGCGCATGCCGGCACATCCGCCCCGACATGAAGCGGCCATGACATGAAAAAACGGAGGCTTGAGCCTCCGTTTTTTCATCCTGTCTTCCGGGAAAGCGACTTCCCCGGAACGTCTTCCCGCTCCGGAAACTATTTCGTCTCCTCCTTTCCGAAGGGGTATTGGTTCTGGTGCACGTCGTCGAACCGCATGCCTTTCTCGTAGGTCTTCATCGCGCGGCGCGACATGCCCATCGACGAGAATCCTCCGTCGTGGTAGAGGTTCTGCATCGTCACCTTGCGCGTGAGGTCCGAGAAGAGCGTCAGCACGTAGTCGGCGCAATCCTCGGCCGAGGCGTTGCCCAGCGGCGACATGTTCTCGGCGAACGACATCAGGTCGCCCAGCCCCAGCACGCCGCTGCCGGCCGTGGTCTGCGTCGGCGACTGCGAGACGGTGTTGATGCGCACGTGCTTCTCCCGGCCGTAGATATAGCCGAAGCTGCGGGCGATCGACTCCAGCAGGGCCTTGGCGTCGGCCATGTCGTTGTAGCCGTAGAGCGTGCGCTGCGCGGCGATATACGAGAGCGCCACGATCGAACCCCAGTCGTTGATGGCGTCCTTCTTGCGGGCCACCTGGATGGCCTTGTGGAACGAGATGGCCGAAATGTCGAGCGTCTTGGAGAGGTAGTCGTAATCCAGATCGTCGTAGGTGCGGCCCTTGCGGACGTTGGGCGACATGCCGATCGAGTGGAGCATGAAGTCGAACTTGCCGCCGAAATGCTCCATCGTCCTGTCCATCAGGTTCTCCAGATCCGCCACGCTCGTGGCGTCGGCCGGCACGACGATCGTACGGCACTTCTCGGCCAGCCGGCCGATCGTTCCCATGCGGATCGACACGGCGGTATTCGTGAGGACGATCTCGGCACCCTCCTCCACGGCGCGTTCCGCCACCTTCCAGGCGATCGACTGCTCGTTGAGCGCGCCGAAAATCAATCCTTTCTTTCCTTTCAGTAAGTTGTAAGCCATCGTAATTTTCGTTTAGTTCAAAAAAATCGGCTTCGCCGCCCGAGTCTCCTCCGGGAGGCCGTTTTCCGGGCCTTTCCACGGACGGACACCGCGGCGAAGCGGGGGTAAAGGTACAAAAAACGAACGACATTCGAACAAAACGGGCGAAAAGATCGCACCGCCTTCTCCGAAAGGCGGTGCACGGACCGGTGCGTCCCCGCTGCCGACGACACGGAAGCACCGCACGTCCGGCGCCGGACGATCCGCATGCCGCACGGTTCCGCGAACCGCCGCCGCACCGGAGGGCGGAATCAGCGTTCGGGATGAAGCACGTGCCTGCGGTATTCCGAAGGAGTCATGCCGCGCAACTGGCGGAACATGCGCGAAAGGTTCTTGATGTCGGAGAAGCCCAGTTCGAGGGCGGCCTCCGACACGCTCATTCCCTCGCACAGGAACTGGGCGACCTTCTCGATGCGGGTCTGGATGATGTAGTCGTAGATCGAAGTCCCCATGCTCTTCTTGAAACGCGTCTCCAGCAGGCGGCGCGAGAGCGGAACCAGCGCCACCAGCTCATCGACCGAAATCTTCTCCCGGATATTTTCGTGAATGTATTTCAGCACTTCGGCGATATGCTGGTCGCCGTTGGCGTAAATGTCCGTGGACTGGCGCGTCACGATGTGCGTCGGCATGACCATCACATCCTCGCGCGGCGTCGCCGGGTCGCGGATGATCCGGTCGATCAGCTGCGCGACGTCGTAGCCGCCCTGCTCGATATTCTGGTTCAGCGACGAGAGATTCGGCTCCGACAGGCGGCAGATCGTCTCGTCGTTGTCCACGCCGAGCACCGCGATATCGTCCGGAATGCGCAATTTCCCCCCCCCTCGCGCTGCTGGCAGGCTTCGGTGATATGATAGGCGTGGTTGTCGTCGCAGGCCATGACAGCGACCGGTTTCGGCAACGCACGCAGCCAGGCCACCAACTGCACGGGATCGTAGTTCCACAACTCGTTCCGGGAGCTTTTGTCCAGGGCAGAAAAACTGAATCCGGGGTTCGCCGCACGCACCGTCTCGCGGAACCCCTGCAACCGCTCGTCGGACCACACGACGTCGCGCATACCGTAGAACGCGAAGTGCCGGAATCCCTTCTTGAGGAAATACTCCGCCCCCATCTTTCCGGCCAGGAAATGCGGTCCGGTAATGTTGGGTATGTTCGGGAAGCGCGCCTCGAAATCCTGCGCGACGGTGATGATGCCCCTCTGCGCGAACAGCTCCACATTGTCCGTATTGTAAAACTGTCCGATCACGGCGTCGGCGCGCATCCTGCCGGCCAGCTCGAGCACGGCGCCGATGCCGAACTTGTCGCGGATCGACAGCGGCAGCCGGCAGAGGCTCCACGCCTGCCCGGCATTGCGGGCATAACGGGCGATCCCGAGCAGCAGATTGCGCGCGTAGGCTTCCGAGAAGTCGGTCAGAAAGAGGATACGTGCCATTCCGGAATATTTTTCTGGGATAAAGATACTCTTTTTCCGGAAATTTTTCCGCGGCACGGTCGTTTTTTGTCATCCGAATTCCCGGCTGCACGCCGGGAACCGCTTTTGCGCGATGCGAGGAATCAAATACGCAAATCGCCGCCATCCGACTCCGGAAGGCGCGCTACTTTTGTGAAAACCGAAACGAAACCGACCTTGACGACCATGATACGAAACCTCACCTGCATGCTGCTGGCCTGCGCCGGCACCGCCTGCACGCAGCCCTCCGACCCGATCGGATACGTCGATCCGTTCATCGGCACGGGTTTCCACGGCCACACCTATCCCGGCGCCGCCACGCCTTTCGGCATGGTGCAGCTCAGTCCCGACACGCGGGCGGGCGACTGGGACGCCTGCGCGGGCTACCACTACGACGACACGACGATCGACGGCTTCTCGCACACCCACCTCAGCGGCACGGGATGCGCCGATCTGGCCGACATCCTCTTCCACCCCACCCTCCGCGCGGAGGTGGCGCGCGACAGCCTGTACCGGCCGCAGCCCTACCGTTTCTCGCACGACGGCGAACGGGCTTCGTGCGGCTACTACCGCGTCGAGCTGCCCGACGAACGGCTGACGGTCGAACTGACGGCCTCGCCCCGCACGGGCGTACACCGATATACGTTCCGCGGCGACGGGCTGCGGCGCGTCATCGTGGACCTGACGCACACGATCGCCGAAGCGCGGATCGACCGGAGCGAACTGCGCCGGACGGGTCCCGCCGAACTCTCCGGAATGCGCCGCTCGCAAGGATGGGTCGCCGACCGGTACGTCTATTTCTGGGCCCGGTTCTCCGAGCCGTTCACCGACGTCGAGCTGCTCGGCGGCAGGCAGGCGGTGCTGACGTTCGCCCCCGGCACGGAGCACCTCACGGCAGCCGTCGGCCTTTCGTCGGTCAGCGCGGAGAACGCCCGCGAAAACAGCCTCGCGGAGGTTCCCGAGCTCGACTTCGACGCCGTGCGCACCCGCGCCGAAGCGTCGTGGCGGGAAGCCCTGGGACGCATCTCCGTCGAAGGCGGCACGCGCGACGAACGCACCGTGTTCCGCACGGCGCAATACCACGCCTGCCTGACGCCCAACCTGATGAGCGATGCCAACGGGCAATACCGCCGGCACGACGGAACGATCGCCCGGGTCCCCGAGGGGCGCGCCTACTACTCCACCTTCTCGCTGTGGGACACCTTCCGCGCATGGCATCCGTTGCAGACGCTCATCGACACCACGCTCGTAAACGACATGATCTTCAGTATGCTCGACATGTACGACGCCACGGGAGAGCTGCCCATTTGGCCTCTCGCCTCGGGCGAAACGGGCACGATGATCGGCTATCACGCCGTGTCGGTCATCGCCGACGCCTACCTGAAGGGCATCCGCGGCTTCGACGCCGAACATGCGCTCGAGGCCATGATCCGCTCGTCGAACCGCAACAAGAAGGGTTCCGACTACTACGTGGCCACGGGATTCATCCCCTCGAACATCAGGCGCGAATCGGTCTCCTGCACCCTCGAATACGCCTACGACGACTGGACGATCGCCCGCATGGCCGAAGCGCTGGGCCGCGACGGAACGGCCGAAGCGTACTACCGCCGGGCGCTCAACTACGTGAACGTGTTCGACGGTTCGACACGCTTCTTCCGGGGTCGGCGGTCCGACGGCGGCTGGACGACACCTTTCGAGGAGTTCGCCACGGGACGCGACTACACCGAAGCTACGCCGTGGCACTACCGCTTCTTCGCACCGCACGACGTGAACGGCCTCGAACAACTGTTCGGCGGGCGCGAAGCGTTCGTACGCGAGCTCGACCGGCTCTTTACGCTCACCTCGGACGAAATGCGGCTCGACGTGGCCGACGTCACGGGACTCATGGGCCAGTATGCCCACGGCAACGAACCGAGTCACCACATGGCCTACCTCTACAACTATGTCGGAATGCCGTGGCGGACGCAGGAGCTGACGCGGCGCCTGCTCGACGAAATGTATGCCCCGACGCCCGAGGGCATCGTCGGCAACGAGGACTGCGGCCAAATGTCGGCCTGGTATATCTTCTCCTCGCTGGGGTTCTACCCCGTCTGCCCCGGGTCGAACGAGTTCGTGCTCACCGCACCGTTGTTCGAGCGCGCCGTGGTGCGGCTCTCCGGCGGACGGACGCTGACCGTCACGGCCGACGATCCGCAGCGGAACCGCTACATCGGCTCCGTGACGCTCGACGGCGAACCCGTGGAGACGAACGTCCTCACCTACGAACAGCTCATGCGGGGCGGCGAGCTGCACTTCGCGCTCCGTCCCGAACCGGACTTCGACCGGGGCACGTCCCCCGACGCCCGCCCCTATTCGCTGACCCGGGGCGAGGTCGTTTCGATCCCCTACACGACGCAATCCGCGCACCTGTTCACCGAGCCGGTCGAGATCACACTGGCGACGACCACCCCCGGGGCCGAAATCCGCTACACGCTCGACGGCTCGGAGCCCGGACCGCAGTCGCCCCGCTACACCGAACCGGTGCGCGTGGACCGTTCGCTGACGCTCCGCGCCAAAGGCTTCAAAGCGGGAGCAGCACCCAGCCACACGCTGACGCTCCGCGCCGAAAAGGCCCGTTTCCTGCCGCCCGCAGCCACCGAGGCCGCGACACAGGGCGTGCGGTACACATATTACGAAGGGCGGTTCGCCCGCACGGCCGACATTCCCGGAGGCCGTCGGACCGCTACCGGCGTCATGCCCGAACCTTCGATCGCCGGCGCCCCGCAGGAAGACCATTTCGCCTATCTGTTCGAAGGGCTGATCCGGATTCCGCGACGCGGAATCTGGGAGTTCGCCACCAAGAGCGACGACGGCAGCGTGCTGCTGATCGACGGCCGCAAGGTCGTGGACAACGACGGCTCGCACGCCTCGGTCACGGCGACCGGCCGCGTGGCGCTCGAAGCGGGACTGCACGCCTTCGAGCTGCGTTATTTCGAGGACTACGAGGGACAGGAACTCTCGTGGAGCTGGAAAGCGCCCGGTGAAAAGGAGTTCGCCCCGATTCCCGCCGGAAATCTTTACGTCGAATGAAAAACAGCCTGCCATGAAACGACTTCTCCTGCTGCTGGCCCTCGGCGCCGCGACCGCCTGCGGCGACTCCGAACCGCGGCCGCTCGGCGTCATGACGCTCAACATGCGTTACGACAATCCCGAAGACGGTCCGGACAACTGGCGCTTCCGCCGCGAACGCATCGCCGGCCTGATCCGTACCCGGAAACCCGACCTGCTCGGAACGCAGGAGCTGCTGGCCAACCAGTTCGACGACCTCCGCGCGGCGCTGCCCGACTACCGGGCCGTCGGCGTGGGCCGCGAAGACGGCGTCCGCGCGGGCGAGTTCAACGCGGTGTTCTTCCGCGACGGGACGTTCGACCTGCTCGACTCGGGCACGTTCTGGCTGAGCGAGGAACCCGGACGCGCCGGGTCGAAGGGATGGGACGGCGCCTGCGAACGGCTGGCCACGTGGGTCGTGCTGCGGCGCGGCAGCGACGGCCGGGAATTCCTCTTCATCAACACGCACCTCGACCACGAAGGCGAAACGGCCCGCCGCGAAGGCGTCGCACTGCTCCGGCAGCGCATCGACTCGCTGCGCGGCGACCGCCCGGTGATCCTCACGGGAGACTTCAACGCCGAGCCGGATTCGCCCGTGATCGCGCATGTCGGCGAAGACGGATTCCTGCGCGACGCACGCCTCACCGCCGCGGAGCGGTCGGGTCCGGCGTGGAGTTTCTCCGATTTCGGACGGATTCCCGAAGCCGAAAGGCCGCTGCTGGACTACATCTTCATCGGCGGCGGCATCCGGGCCGTGCGCTGCGAGGTGCTGCCCGACACGCTCGGCGGCGGGTATCTCTCCGACCACGCGCCCGTCGCCGCGACACTCGAATTCAACCGTTAAAAACAACCTGCAATGAAACCGAATCTCCGCCTTGTTCTGCTGCTCGCCGCGCTGCCGTTCTGCACGGTCGCCGCCGCGCAGCCTCCCGTGCTGATCCATTCGCACAACGACTACGCCCGCCGCGTACCGTTCTATCAGGCCTATGCCCAACAGGTTTCGTCGATCGAAGCCGACGTCTTCCTGCACGACGGGCAGCTCCTCGTGGGTCACGACCTTGAAGAGCCGAATCCGGCGCTGACCTTCGAAGCGCTCTACGTCGAACCGATCGCCACGCTGTTCGCCCGCAACGGCGGTCGTGCCTTCGCCGACTCCGACCGGCATCTGCAACTGATGATCGAGCTCAAGTCGGAGACCGGGCCGACGCTGCGCGCCGTCGCCGACCTGCTCGGCCGTCACCCCGAGGTGTTCGATCCGGCGACGAACCCCGAAGCCGTAAGGATCGTCGCCACGGGACGAATACCCGCCCCCGAGGAGTTCGGCGAATATCCCGAATACATCCGCTTCGACGGCGCATGGGACGCCGACTACACGCCTGCGCAGGCGGCCCGCGTCGCCCTCGTGAGCGCAGATTTCCGGGCTTTCTCGCAATGGAACGGCAAAGGGTCGATCATCCCGGAGGAGAAGGCCCGGCTGCAAGAGGCGATCGACCGGGCGCACGCAATGGGCAAACCCGTCCGTTTCTGGAACGCGCCCGAAGGCGTCACGGTTTACTACACCTTCTACGACATGGGGATCGACTACATCAACACGGACAACCCGGAGGCCTGCGCCGCCTTCTTCGCCGACTTCGGCAACAAGAACTTCCGTATCGGCGACCGCCGCACGGCCGCCGCCGGCGTAACAAGGACCGAACGGCTGGACAAGACGACTCACGACTTCCGCGGGTTCCAGAACGACAAGCTCCGGCTCTCGAAGGGAATCGACATCTACCGCCCCACGTACCTCAACGACGGCGGCGAGGGCCGCATCAGGAACGTGATCTTCCTGATCGGCGACGGCATGGGCCTGTCGCAGATCGTGGCCGCGGCCTATGCCAACAAGGGTCTCACGCTGATGAACTTCAACTACATCGGTCTTCAGCGCAACAACGCGAAGGGATATTTCACGACCGACTCGGCGGCCGGCGGCAGCGCCCTGGCCACGGGCGAGCGGCATGCCAACCGCCACATCTCGACGAGCGAGGAGGGCCAACCCTATCCGTCGCTGAGCGACCATTTCCGGGAGAAGGGGCTTCCGGTGGGCGTCGTGACGCTCGGCAACGTCGCGGACGCCACGCCCGCAGCCTTCTACGGCCACTCGGTCGAACGCGACAACGCCGACGAGCTGACCCGCTGCCTGCTCGACGCACCGGTCGATCTGCTCTGCGGCAGCGGCATCCGCCAGTTCACCGAACGCGGCGACGGCCTGGACATGGAAAAGGAACTTGCGAAGAACTACCGCTTCGTCCGTTCGATCGACCGGATCAACGACGCGAAGGGCAAGGTCGTCTGCATCGACGAACGGATGGAGGCCGCGGCCGAGGAGGCCAACCTCCCGCTGCTGGCCGAAGCCACGCGCGCCGCGATCGACAAACTGCAGGAGCGGGGCGACGGAGGCTTCTTCCTGATGGTCGAAGGGGCGAAGATCGACTACGCCGGCCACTCGCGCTGCCTGCCCGGCTCGGTGATCGAGATGCTGAGCTTCGACATGGCCGTGGCCGAGGCGCTGAAATTCGCCGACTCGAACGGCGAGACGCTCGTCGTCGTGACGGCCGACCACGAGACGGGCGGACTGACGCTCCTCGACGGAGACGAGCAGACCGGCCGCATCACGGGCATCTACGTCAGCGACGACCACACGCCGGTCATGCTGCCCGTATTCGCCTACGGCCCCGGCGCCGACCGTTTCTGCGGAACCTACCTCAACACGGAAATCGCCCGCCGCATCCGTTCCCTGACCGAATAAACAGACAACGCCATGAAACGAACCGTCGCAGCGACGCTGCTGTCGCTCTGCATCGCCGCCCAGACCGCCGCCCAGGGGCTGAAGTCGGGCCGTTACGAACTGCCCTACAAGAACACCTACGTAAAGGAGGTCTTCGTGGCCGAGAACGAATACCGCACGGCCGCGCCCGAACGCATCGAACCCCGGCCGTTCGACGAGGCGCGCAGGATCCTGCCCGCCCCGTATTGGGAAGGACACGACAAGGAGATCGAAATGTACTGGCACGCCTGGCGGATCGCCGTGGGCAACATCCGCCAGCCGCAGGAGGGATCGGGATTCGTCTCTCCCTACCTCGACATGGCCTACAACGGCAACATCTTCATGTGGGACATGTCCTTCATGATGCTCTACGCCCGCTACGGATACCGCTATTTCCCCTTCCAGCGGTCGATGGACAACTTCTACGCCAAACAGCACCCCGACGGCTTCATCTGCCGCGAAATCCGCGCCGACGGCTCCGACTGTTTCGAACGCTACGACCCCACCTCGACGGGCCCCGACCTGCTGCCGTGGATCGAGCTGACCTATTTCCGGCAGTTCGGCGACATCGACCGTCTGCACCGCATCTTCCCCGCGCTGTGCGGCTACGCGAAGTGGTGGAAGCTCAACCGCACGTGGCCCGACGGGACCTACTGGTCGAGCGGCTGGGGCACGGGCATGGACAACATGCCGCGCGTGAAACCCGAATACAACCCGATCTTTTCGCACGGCCACATGGTATGGCTCGACACCAACCTGCAACAGATGCTCGTGGACGAGTCGCTGCTCCAGATCGGATTCCACATCGAACGGTGGCAGGAGATCGAATGGATGGAAGAGGAGATGAAGATGCTCAAACGCTACATCAACGAACACCTCTGGGACGAGCGGGACGGATTCCTGCACGACCGCTACGGCGACGGATCGCTCTGCCCGACGAAGGGCATCGGAGCCTACTGGGCCCTGCAAACCGATGCGCTGGACAAGGAGCGCCTCGACCGGCTGGTGGCCCACCTTTCCGACACCACGGAGTTCGCCCGCCCGCACCGCGTGCCCTCGCTCTCGGCCGACCACGCCAAGTACAACCCCGTCGGACGCTACTGGCAGGGCGGCGTATGGCCCGGCACGAACTACATGGTCATCGACGGCCTCTGGCGCAAGGGCTATCGCGCACAGGCGCGTGAAATCGCCGCGAATCACTACGCTTCGGTCTTCGAGGTATGGAAAAAGACGGGAACGTTCTGGGAGTACTACGCCCCGGAGCGGCCCGAACCGGGATTCATGGCCCGGAAAGACTTCGTGGGCTGGACCGGCCTGCCGCCCATCGCCGTCTTCATCGAGTACGTGCTGGGCATCAAGTCCGACTACTCGGAACGGCGGATCGAATGGGACGTCACCCGCACCGAGGCGCACGGTATCGAACGGTATCCGTTCGGTCCGAACGGCGTCGTGGACCTGAAGGTCCGCCGCCGCGGCTCGTCTTCGGAAGTTCCCGCCGTGACCGTATCGACCGACGTGCCTTTCGACCTCACGGTGTTGTGGGGCGACGGACAGAGCCGCACCGTGCACGTCGAAAAGAGCGGCGAAGTGAAACTCGATTAACCCGAATCATTCCCCGAACATGAAACGACCGATCGTTTTGGCCTGCGCCGCCTTCTGGAGCGTCGTCTCCGCGCAGGCACAGCCCGCGACACTGCGTTTCGGCGAAAACCGGACGTTCAAAATCGCGCAGTTTACCGACATGCACCTCGATCCCTCCACGCCCCGCAGACTCGCGCAGGCCGGGAAGACCTTCGCACGGCTGGACCGTATCCTGGCCGGGGAACGTCCCGATCTGGTCGTCTTCACGGGCGACGTGGTGACGGGCGCCCCCGCCGAAACGATGTGGCGCCGCCTGTTCGACACGATGGAACGCCGCGGGATTCCCTATTGCACGGTGCTGGGCAACCACGACGCCGAGCAGGACCTCACGCGCGCCGAGATCGGACGTCTCGCCGCGTCCGGCCCGCATTCGCTCAACACGACCGGCGTCTCCGGCGAACTGTCCGACCTCGAACTGGAGGTGCTGGGCCGCGACTCCGGAGCGCCCGCCCTGCTGCTCTACTGCCTCGATTCGCACGCCGAATCGCAGACGGCAGGCATCGAAGGCTACGACTGGTTCCGGGAGGAGCAGATCGCCTGGCTGCGGACGCGCTGCGAAGCCCGCACGGCGGCCAACGGCGGCCGTCCGATGCCCGCGCTGGCCTTTTTCCATATCGCACTGCCCGAATACGCCGCGGCATGGCGGAACCCCGACAACAGCCGGATCGGCCGCGCCGCCGAGGACGAGTGCCCCGGGGCGCTCAATCCGGGCATGTTCGCCGCGCTCGTCGAAACGGGCAGCGTCATGGCCACCTTCGCGGGACACGACCACGACATCGACTATCTGGCGGCCGACCGGGGAATCTGTCTCGGCTACGGCCGCTTCTCGGGCGACGACACCACATACAACAACCTGCGGCCCGGCGTGCGGCTGCTCGTACTCACCGAAGGCGAACGGGGATTCGAGACATGGATCCGCGAAGACGACGGCCGCAAGGTCGATCACGCCCGTTTCGCCGACGGCCGAATCACGGAAATCCCTGCGAAGCGATGAGAATAGGCGTGGATTTGGGCGGCACGAACGTACGTGCCGGCCTGGTGGACCGCGGACGCATCGTGCGTCTGCTTTCGGAGCCCTGCCGGGCCGACCGTCCGGAGGAGGAGGTGCTGGAACACATCGCCTCGCTCATCGGAGCGCTGGTAACGCCCGGCGTGACGTGCATCGGCATCGGCGTGCCGTCGGTGGTGGATGCCGTGCGGGGCATCGTATATAACGTGGCGGGCATCCCCTCGTGGCGCGAAGTGCATCTCAAGGAGCGGTTCGAAAAGCGGTTCGGCCTGCCGGTGCACGTGAACAACGACTGCAACTGCTTCGCGCTGGGCGTCTGCCGCTTCGGCGAGGCCCACGACTGCCGCAACGTGGCGTGCATCGCGCTCGGAACGGGCGTGGGGGCCGGCATCGTGATCGACGGCAAACTCTACTCGGGCGCCAACACCGGAGCGGGCGAGATCGGCTGCATTCCCTATCTGGACCGCGACTACGAATACTATTGCAGCAGCCGTTTCTTCGTCGGCCGGGGCACGTCGGGCAAGGAGGCCTGCGAACGGGCGGCGGCGGGCGATCCCGAAGCGCTGGCGCTGTGGAACGAGTTCGGAGGCCACGTCGGACGGCTGGTCATGCTGACGCTCTACGCCTACGATCCCGAGGCGATCGTCTTCGGAGGCAGCATTTCGCATGCCTTCGGCTTCTTTCGGGCCGCGATGCTCGAAAGCCTCCGGGAGTTCCCCTACGCCCGGACCGTCGAACGGCTGCGCATCTACCGTTCGGAGATCGAACACGTCGGACTGCTGGGCGCTTCGGCCTGCGAATGACCGGACGACGATGAGAACGAACCGCCCGTACAACCGCCTGCTCGCCGGAATCGGCTGCCTGCTCCTCACCGGAGCGTGCGACCGGACGCTGTACGCCGATCCGGAAATCGCCGTAGTGCCGCGCCCCGCGGCAGCGGAACGCGGCGACGGCACGTTCCGTCTCTCGGCGGGAACGCCCGTCCGATACGTCGTCCCCGCCGACGCTACGCCGGACGAACTGAAGGCGTGGAGCCGGGCGACGGATGCGCTCGGCGAAACGATGCTGCCGTTCTTCGGCACGGCGCCGACACCCTCCGAAGCGGCGGAAGCCGCGGCCGGAGCGGTGAACTTCCTCCGGGCGGACACTCTCCCGCACGACGCATACCGGCTGACGATCGCTCCGGAACGGATCGACATCGTGTCCGGCGGACCGCAGGGAGCCTTCTATGCGGTGCAGACGCTGCGGCAGCTCCTGCCGCAGAAGGCGGCGGGCACGGCGAAGATCCGTACCGTGGAACTGCCCGCCGCGACGATCGACGACCGCCCCGCCCTGGCCTACCGGGGACTGATGCTCGACGTGGCGCGCCATTTCTTCACGGTCGAAGAGGTGAAGCGCACGCTCGACCTGCTGGCGCTGCACAAGATGAACGTCTTCCACTGGCATCTGACGGACGACCAGGGCTGGCGCATCGAGATCGAACGATACCCGGAACTGACACGCACGGGGGCTGTCCGCCGGAGGACACTCATCGGCAGGGACCCCGGCGGCGAGTACGACGCGACATGCCGCTACGACGAAACGCCCTACGGCGGCTATTACACGCAGGAGGAGATCCGCAAGGTGGTCGATTACGCCGCCCGGAGGTTCATCACCGTCATTCCCGAAATCGAATTCCCCGGGCACGCCGTCGCGGCGCTGGCCTCCTATCCGTGGCTGAGCTGCACGGGCGAACGGTACGAAGTGCGCCAGACGTGGGACATCGACGACCGGGTATTCTGCCCGGGCCGCGAAACGACCTTCGAATTCATCGAACACGTTCTCGAAGAGGTAATCGGCCTCTTCCCCTCGGAATACGTCCACATCGGCGGCGACGAGTGCCCGACAACCCTGTGGGAACGCTGCCCCCGCTGCCGGGCGCGGATGCGCGCCGAAGGACTCGCCTCGCCGCGGCAGTTGCAGGGCTATGCCACGGCGCGCGTGGAGCGGTTTCTGCAACGCCACGGCCGCCGGCTCATCGGCTGGGACGAGCTGCTCGAAGGCGGCGTATCGCCCACGGCCGTCGTCATGTCGTGGCGCGGAACCGAAGGCGGCATCCGGGCCGCGAAACAGGGCAACCGGGTCATCATGGCGCCGACGACGCACTGTTATCTGGACTATTACCAGTCGGCCGACACGGCCGCCGAACCGCTCGCCTGGGGCGGATTCCTGCCGCTCGAAAAGGTTTACTCCTTCGATCCGCTGGAGGGGCTGACCTCCGACGAGGCGCGTTTCGTGCTTGGCGTGCAGGCCAATCTCTGGACCGAATACATCCCCGACTTCGGTCAGGCGCAATACATGCTGCTGCCCCGGCTGAGCGCGCTCGCCGAGGCAGGCTGGAATCCGCAGGAGAAGGATTACGACGACTTCCTGCGTCGTCTGCGGCGCCTGACGGACCTCTACGACGCCTGCGGCTACCGATACGCCCCGCACGGTCTGCCCCGGAATCAATTTTGCGGAATCCGAGGAATATAGTACGCAAAAAGCACCCGCCGGAGAAAACGGAGGGAGTAACTTTGAATATCGGAATACCGAAATATTTCAAAGAAGTTACGAAGCCCGAATAATTATAAAATATTTTAATAATAATTCTCCAAACCGCAGACCTTTTAACATTTAATTATTAACCTCAAACCTATGAAAATGAATTTGACTTTCTCAGGGAAGAGACGGGATTTCGCCCGCCGGCTTCTGATGAGTTTGCTGTTCGGCTTACTCATGCTTCCTGTCAGGGCGCAGGAACGCGTCACGGTTTCGGGGCGTCTGACCGACACGGGCCAGAATCCGCTGATCGGCGCCTCGGTGATCGAGGCGGGAACGACCAACGGCGTGACGACCGCCGCCGACGGATCGTATCGGATTTCCGTCGGCAGGGACGCCACCCTCGAATTCTCGTATATCGGTTACAAGCCGCAGCGGATCGAGGTGATGAATCGCACGGAGATCAACATGACCCTCGAAGAGGAGACGACGATGATCGGCGAGGTCGTGGCGATCGGCTACGGCTCGCAGCGCAAGGAGGACCTCTCGATGGCCGTGACGACGGTCAAGGTGGACGATGCCGCACGCAGCCGCGCCTCGGACCTGGGAACGCTGTTGCAGGGCCGCATGCCGGGCGTGACCGTGATGCAGTCGGGCGACCCGATGCAGAAGGCCTCGTTCTCGATCCGCGGCCGCGGATCGAAGGGCAACGATCAGGGAACCGACCGCGGAAACGACGGACCTTCGTCGGGCGACGGCGTGCTGGTCGTGGTGGACGGCGTACCCAATGCTCCCTACATGGTCGAGGACATCGAGACCATCACGGTCCTGAAAGACGCCGCCTCGGCCGCCATCTACGGCGCTTCGGTGGGATCGAGCGGCGTCGTGCTGATCACCACCCGCCAGGCCGAAGCCGGCAAGACGCGCGTCAATGTGAACGTATCGCTCGGATTCGAACGGACGATGAATCTGCCGACGATGCTCAACGCACAGCAGTTCTGCGACGTATGGGCCAAGGCGGTCGCCAATTCGGACAACGGCTCGCTGCCCAACCTCGCCAATCCGGAGGTTTACGCCGGCGCCAACGTCACGCGCACGGACTGGCTCGACGAGATTTTCCAGACCGGATTCACGCAGCACTACGGCGTGTCGGTGAGCGGCGGAACCGAAAAACTCCAGTCGATCCTCTCGGTAACCTACGACGACAAGGAGGGCACGCTGCTCAACACGTGGAGCCAGTCGCTCGGCGCCAAGCTCCACACGACGTTCAAACCCGTCAAGTGGCTGAAACTCTCCGAACGCGTTTCGTTCGAGTATTCGAACGGACAGGGCAACGTCAGCACCTCGCACACGGGTCCCATCCTGGGCGCCATGTGGTTCCCCGCATCGGCATCGGTGTACGACCGCGACGCCGAAGGGAACCTCGTTTACGGCGACAACGGAAAGCCCAAATACGGAGGCATCGCCTCGTCGGCCGACATGGAGGCCGGCGTGACGGGCCCGAACATCGTCAATCCGGTCGCACAGCTCGAAACGATGCGCCGCCGCTACCCGCGGACGAAGGTCTTCTCGACCACCTCGCTGGAGATCAAGCCGATCACCGAGCTGACGATCAAGTCCGAATTCACCGCCGACCTCGACACGCGCGAGGAGGACGAATTCTCGCCCGCAATCGACGTGCCGGGAGGCTCGACGACCGGAACACGCGACCAGTACTACTTCAATAACTTCCACACGCTCTGGGAGACCACGGCCACCTACGCGCAGGTCTTCGGCAAGCACCACATCAGCGCCATGGCCGGTTTCACGACCGACTACCAGAAGAACCATTACCGGGAGTTCCGCACGAAGGGCTACATCGACGCCACAGACCACAACATGGTCTGGGACTCGGCCGACGAATGGGCCAGCAACCCGACGGAGAAGCTGCGCGACTACGCCATGGTCTCCGTGTTGGGACGTATCGGCTATTCGTTCGACGACCGCTACTTCCTCGTCGGCAGCATCCGCCGCGACGCCTCGTCGAAACTCCCTTCGGCGAAGAACTACGACTGGTTCCCCTCGGTGTCGGGATCGTGGAAGATTTCCTCGGAGAAGTTCTTCCGTAACTCCCCGCTCGCGAAGGTGTTCGATCTGGTCAAACTGCGTGCGGGCTGGGGCAAGGTCGGCAACGTGACGCTCTACTCGCTGCCCAACCCCACCGAAATCCCGCTGCTCACCTACCCGAACGGCTCGCTCATCGGCGGCAACACCGTCTATGGAACCTACCTGGAGACGATCGCCAACACCGACGCCACGTGGGAGACCACCGTGCAGACCAGCGCCGGTCTCGACCTGCAAATGTTCGAGAACAAACTCGAAATCAGCGCCGACTATTATTACAAGGAGACGCGCGACCTGATCGACTACATACCCACTCCCCCGCAAATCGGCGTGGAGAACCCGCCGCTGGGCAACATGGGCAAAGTAATCAACCGCGGCTGGGAATTCTCGGCCTCCTACCGCAACAGCGCGGCCGACGGCAAGTTCAACTACAGCGTATGGGGAACGTTCTCGACCAACAAGGGCTGGGTGGACGACTACGGCGCCCAAGAACTCGTGCAGCATGAGAACCCGAATATCAACAGCACGCCGATCCTCTACTCGGCGGCCGGGTATCCGTGGTACTCCTACTACCTCTACCGCACGGACGGCATCTTCCGCTCGCAGGAGGAGATCGACCGCTACGTCAGCAAGAACGCCGAGACCGGCGAAGTGACGCAGGTGCAGCCCGACGCCAAGGTGGGCGACCTGAAGTTCGTCGATACGAACGGCGACGGCGTAATCACGGACGACGACCGCGTGCTGACGGGCTGCTACACCCCGAAACAGACCTACTCGTTCGGCGGCTCGTTCGACTGGAAGGGATTCGACTTCAGCTTCATGTTCCAGGGCGTCGCAGGCAACTACATCTACAACGGCACGAAGCAAATGGCCATGAACGGCCGTGCGGACATGGGCAACCTCATCTCCGACGTCTATGACACGTGGGACTTCAACCCCTCCGGCAGCAAATATCCGCGGCTGGGTCTGGTGGACGACAACAACGGCAACTACGTGAAGTTCTCCGACGTTTTCCTCGAGAAGGGCGACTACCTGCGTCTGAAAAACATCACGCTGGGCTATACGCTGCCCAAACACGTCACCCGCCACATCGGTCTCGAAAAGGGCTCGCTGCGTGTTTACATGAGCATCGACAACGTGGCCACGATCACCGGCTATTCGGGCATCGACCCCGAAGTGGGCAACTACGGCATCGACTCCGGCGTGTATCCCGTGTCGCGTTTCTTCAACTTTGGTGTGAACGTCAATTTCTAAACCTCAACCGACCATGAAAAAGATATTAATAAATATTTGTCTGGCCGTCAGCGTATTATCGTTCTCGGGCTGTTCCGATTTCCTCGACCGGGAATCCTACGGCCGCGACACGTCGTGGAAAACGGACGAAGACGTCATGAAGGCCGTATATGCACTCTACTACTTCGTATCGCCCAACTGGAGCGAGCAGATCTGCGGCCGCGGACACATGTGGTTCGAATGCGCCAGCGACAACATCCTCATCGGCCGCGACCGTCCGGCCGTGGACGAAATCCGCGAATTCCGCATGTCCCCCTCCAACGACCAGGACGTGCAGGAGGTCTGGGGCGTCATGTACCAGAACGTGGCCAAGGCCAACAACATCATCAAGCTGGTTCCCGACCTGGGCATCACCCCGTCGGTGAAGAAGCTGGCCCTCGGATCCGCCTATTTCTTCCGCGGCTTCTCGATGCTCTGGATGGTTCCCTACTACGGCGACGATACGAACGGCGGCATTCCCATCATCCTCGACACGACGCCCATGGACGCCATGGACTCGCCGCGTCCGGACCACGTGCTGAAGAACTACGACCAGATCATCCAGGACTTCCGCGACGCGGCCGAGGAGCTGCCCTACTTCTCGGAGCTCTCCGCCGACCAGTACGGCCTGCCGCACAAAGCCGCCGCATGGGCTTTCGCCGCCCGCGCCGCGCTCTATGCCGCGCAATACGACCAGTCGTACTACGACATCGTGATCGAAATGTGCGACAAGGTAATGTCCCTGACCGGAGCCGACAAGCGTTCGCTCTACATCGACCCGAGTGACAAGTCCAAGTCTTTCGCCAACCTCTGGCGCAAGGAGCAGAACCACAGCTCGGAATACATCTTCTCGCTGGAAGGCGACGTCACGAACGGCGCGCGCTACCACGGCGTGACGTTCGTCAATGCCGGCTGGGGTCTCTACAACACGTGGGGATACTACACGCCGAGCAAGGAGCTCTGGGACGCTTTCGAGGAGGGCGACCAGCGCCGCGAAGCCACTATTCTCTACCCCGGCAACCACGTACGGTTCATGGGCCGCGACATCACTTTCGGCGGCTACTGCACCGACGGCTCGATCACCTCGTACACGACCAGCCACGTCTCGGCGGGCCTGATCAACCAGAAGTTCATCTCGCCGTGGGAGACGGGCAGCTATTCGGAGGTTTCGAACCAGCGCGACAAACTCTGGAACACGCTCAACTGCTGTCTGATGCGCTATGCCGACGTCATGCTGATGAAGGCCGAGGCCCTGATCTGGACCAAAGGCGAAGGCGACGCCGAGGCCAAGAATCTGCTCGACGACATCCGCGAGCGCGCCGGCCTGCCGCGCGACAGCCGGGCCACGAAGGCACAGTTGCAGAACGAACGCCGCTGCGAACTGGCCTTCGAATTCCAGCCCAGCCGCCATATCGACGTGGTACGCTGGGGGCTGGCCGAAGAGTACTACTCCAAACCGCTGCACAGCGTCGTTTCGAAGATGGTCGATGGCAGGATCGAAACCGAGGAGGTGGAGGTGTACCCCGGCCGCACGTTCAATCCGACCTACAACAAGGTGTTCCCGATTCCCCAAACGGCTTTCAACGGCACGGTGAACCTCACGCAGAACAAAGGTTATTAACCGAGAAAATTCGCACGGATTATGAAAATCGAAAATAAGATACTGGGAGCGGCCATGCTGCTGGGCACGCTCCTGCCGCTGGCCGGCGCACAGGCCCAGGACGTGAAACTCAAGTGCATGTCGTGGAACGTCAAGGCGCTGGAGCTGCGGGCCAATACCAACGTGACACGCGACATCACCCGGTTCGCCGAGGCGATCCGGGAAGAGGATCCCGACATCGTTTGCTTCAACGAGTTCGAAACAGCGAGCGGCACGATGGGCTCGAAGGAGAAACTGACCGAGTTCGCCGAAGCCCTCGGCATGTTCCCCTTCTTCATCTGGTCCTACGACAAGGACAACGGCTACTACGGAAACGGCATTCTGTCGAAATACCCGATCGTCAATTCGAAATCCGAGCTGCTCGGCATGTTCACGGGAGCCGACCAGCGTTCGGTAGGCTGGGCCGACATCCTCGTACCGACCGACGCCGCTCCCGACGGCGTGAAGGTACGCATCGTCTGCACCCACCTCGACGCCTTCGGCGGTGACGAAACCTGCTACGAACAGGCCAAGGAGGTGATCGCCTACGCGGTCGCCCCGGCCACCGAAGCGGGCATCCCCTCGCTGCTGATGGGCGACATGAACTGCGGCCCGGGAACAGATGCGATCAAGGAGTACCAGGCCTACGGCACGAAGTTGTGCAACAACGACGGCACGTTCGGCGGCAGCAAACTCGACTATTTCATCGGCTTCCCGCAGAACGAGTGGAGCTGTTCGGATTTCCGGGTGCTCGACTCCCAAGAATATTACGAGCTTTCCGACCACTACGCCATCATCGGCACGGCCGTACTGAACAATTAGAACAACGGAAACAACCAGAAACGATGAAAAACGCAAAGAAATACCTTTCGGCTTTGCTGGCCCTCGCAGTGGCAGCACCGACGTTCACGGGGTGCGACAACGGGCTGGACGAGTACCCCTCGGACGCCCAGATTCCCGCTCCGTCGGACAAATTCACCACCGAAATACAGTTCGTCTCGCGGCTGGACGATGCCGCACTCTGCTCCGGAACGTCCGATTACGAAGCCGTGCACGACTATATCGTCACGACGCTCAACGGCAGGAACGGCTCGTGGCTGACGGTCCTCGACCGTGCGGACAACGGCGATCTCCGGTCGCTTATGGGCACCGCGTTCGACTCCTACCGCTGGACGACCTTCGCATTCAACCGGATTCAGTCCAAAACCGCCTACCAGGGGAGCATGCTCTTCGTGAACCGGTGCCTCACGGAGTCGAGGGGCGAAGCCTGCGGCGCGGGTTGCTACGTCACCGGACTGACGACGGGCATGAAGGGCGTGCGCACCGACAAGAACGACCTGGGCGAAGTCACGGGCACGACCGAAGTGTCGTTCGACGTGAACGTGCTGACGGCTCGGTTCGAAACGGCCGACCAGATCTCGGCCTTCGGCGGCGGCGACGGCGTGCTGCGCTCGTTCTACGACACGAACATGCCGCTGCTGATGATCGGAACGGTCAAGAACGACCTCTTCGAATCGCTGCAGGCGGCAGGGCAGTCCGCCGGCACGAGTTACGGATTCAACGTCTTCGAAGTCAGCAAAGGATCGCAGTACACGATCTTCCTGCTCACCGAAGAGCGCTTCTGGGGTTTCAACAAGGTCGAAACCGAGACGATCGCCAACGGTATCGAAAGTTACAGGATCAGCGTGATGTGGTAATCCCGCCGCCGAAGCGGCAGAACGCGAGACAGCCCGGCGTGAAGCCGGGCTGTCTTCTTTATATCCGCCCGCAGCGTCCGAGGGACCGGAAACGCCCGACGAAGCCCCGGAATCCAGGAATTTCCTTCCGATATCTGACGGATCAAATCTCTTAACATCGTGGTCTTTCCACATCCCGGCGGTGATACGATTAATGTATGACACAACACCCGGTTACATACAATATAAGGAAATACCGCATCGGCGCATCCGATCATCTCATGCGCCACACGGATATTCACCGAAGAAATGTATTTCAGGTTCTTTACCTTTCCATTTTCCATAATAGCCTGTCCCGATAATCCCACTCTGTGTCCTCCTTCAATTGTAATAAATCCCTGCCGCATCTCCTGTTCACATGCGTAAAGAGAATAATTACTGATGTATTCCAGCATTTCGCGGATATTATCTTTTGTCACCAGGTATGGACGTCTGGCTTTCGCTCCGGGGATAACTTCCGTGTCATGATACAGGAAGATCAGTGGTTTTCCTTCCCGAAGACGAATCTCCTGCAAGTATTCAAATTCCAGCTTTTCCTTTTGTATAATACTTCTGACATCCCATGGCAGGACTTTTAAGATTGTATCTTCTTTCATGTTCATCACCTCTTTACACCCATGTATATGTGGATGGATAGAGATTATGACTGGTATTTTTCTGGGGACGCAAAAAGGTGATATGAAATTTTGTGTTTTGTTTCATATCACCTTTATTCCTATATCCATTTTATACTTCTTATAATCACAAGATTATCCATTATTTTCAAAATTGCTCTTTGTTTGCAGCATTTCTTCTACTTGCTCTTTATCTAGTCCTATAAGTTCACTAATCTGGGCCGAATTCATTCCTCTATCATATAATCTCCTCACCAGACAAATTCTCTCTTCTGCTCTTTCTTCACGTAAACCACTCTCTCATCCTTCACGTCTGACTCAATTTGCCTTATTTTCCAATCTCTTTCCCATACTTTAGTAACAAAAACGCCCCAGGCTTCCACTACCGGAATCCTGGGGCATTCACATTACATCTTATATTAAATTTATAATCTTATTCCGCTACATCCTTCATAGAAAATGAGATTCTTCCCATCTTGTCCTTACCAAGGCATACAACCTTAACAACATCGCCAAGTGTCAGAACGTCTTCTACGCGGTTTACTCTTTCTTTGGAAAGCTTAGAAATGTGTACCATTCCTTCTTTTCCAGGTGCAAATTCAAGGAATGCGCCGAAGTCTTTGATGCTGACAACTTTTCCGGTCAGGATCTGTCCCTCGGTAAAGTCGCTTGCGATGATCTCGATATATTTCTTTGCCTGATCCATCATAGCCTGCTCGGTTCCGCAGATGGAAACTGCACCGTCGTCTGTGATGTCGATCTTTACGCCGGTCTCATCGATGATGGCGTTGATAGTCTTTCCTCTCTGGCCGACAACTTCACCGATCTTCTGCGGGTCGATCATCATCTGGATGATCTTCGGAGCGAACTCGCCGACCGTCTTACGCGGCTCTGCGATCGCTTTCTCCATAACCTCGGTCAGGATGTACTCTCTTGCCTGTTTCGTTCTGGCAATCGCCTCTTCTACGATCTGACGGGTCAGTCCATGGATCTTGATATCCATCTGGATTGCAGTGATTCCGTCGTGGGTACCAGCTACCTTAAAGTCCATGTCGCCGAAGAAGTCTTCGAGACCCTGGATATCGGTCAGTACGAGGTAATCATCATCGGTCTCGCCTGTT
>OLNQ01001418.1_pt1 | contig 23047 bp, 17 predicted proteins | sample 1672821 | NCBI WGS metagenome assembly OLNQ01 (sample SAMEA3136727, study PRJEB25190) | human gut metagenome | biome: human gut; feature: human-associated habitat; material: faeces | place: Austria | collected 2013 | reverse complement strand
AAAAAAAAAAAAAAAAAAAAAAAAAAAAAAAAAAAAAATATATAGTATAATGAATCGTTATGAGAAAGCGGGAAACCTGTATCAGATGATAGAAAGTCTGATACAGGTTTTTGTGTATCACCATGTGTTCGAAAGGAGCTGCCGGTGGCAGGTTCTGTAGATACCGAAATATGCATCCGAAATTGTAGATGTATTAGACTAAAGTATGAAAACCAGTCTATTTACTGGCAAATTATCAGAAATTAACAAACAATAAAACAAAATGCGTTTAATATTACACTTTCTTATATTTGTATAAAAAAACTTAATATTTTATATTGACAATTTAATAACCATCTTTTACACTATGGTTACAAGGTATTCATTTCTAATTAATTTCGATATTCGAATGGAGGTTTGAGTTATGGAACAGAAACAAGAAAAGTTTAGTACCATAGGTTACATAGCCGCCGCGTTAGGTATGTGTATTGGTACTGGTAATGTATGGCGATTCCCACGAGTGTGTGCGGCAAACGGTGGTGGAGCATTTATCATAGCATGGACGATTGCAATGCTGGTATTTGCAGTACCGCTCCTTTCCACAGAGATGGCATTCGGTAAAAAGACGAGACTTGGATGTATCGGTACTTTTCGTGATGCAGGTGGAAAGAAATATACATGGATGGGATTCTTTGTAGCAGCAGTATGTTTCTTCCTGATGAGTTATTATTGTGTACTTCAGGGATATTGTTTGAAATACGCAGTTAATTCTGTTACTTCAGCATTTAAACCGAATCTGTCAACAGAGACGACATCGGCAATGTGGACAGCATTTACAGATTCACAGGCACAGGTTATTTTATTCCATGCGATCGGATTTGCACTTGCATGTTTCATCGTTTATCAGGGAATTGCAGGTGGAATTGAAAAATTCTGTAAAGTAGCGATACCGGCACTGTTTATCATCCTTGTAGGATTAGCAATTTACGCAGTTACATTAAATGGAGCAAATCAGGGACTTCAGTATCTCTTTACTGTTAAGAAAGAGTATATTTTAAGCCCGAATACATGGATTCAGGCATTCATCCAGGCAGCATGGAGCACCGGAGCCGGATGGGGATTCATTATTACATATGCGAACTACGTAGGAGAAGAGGAAGATGTTCCGACAAGCTGTCTGATCATGGGACTTGGTGATAACCTTGGAGCAATCCTCTCGGCACTGGTAGTTATCCCGGCAATCTGTGCACTTTCAGCTACACCGGAGGCAGCGAATGAAGCACTCAGTCAGGGCAACTTCGGACTTACATTTATTTACATTTATCAGTTATTTACAACAATCCCGGGTGGAAGATTCATTTCCTTTATCTTCTTTGGATTACTTGCAATTGCAGCAATCACATCACTGTTCTCTATGATCGAAGTTGGAGTAAAATGTGTTGTTGACCTTGGATTGCCGCGGAAGAAAGCAGTTGTCAGTGTCTGCTTCGCAGGATTCTTAGTAGGATGCTTCTCATGCTGGTCACTGGTTAACATTGATAATCAGGACTGGGTATGGGGAATCGGACTTCTGATAAGTGGTGCCTTTATCGCAATCCTGGCATGGAAATATGGTGTGGAAAAATTACGTACACAGGAAGTAAATGCAAAAGGTGCAGATGTACATCTTCCAAAAGCATATTATACCGGATGTATGTATCTGATTCCGGTTTTGGTAGTGATCATGGTGGTTTACTGGTTATTACAGACAAAGGAATGGTTCCCGGATACCTGGCTGAATCCGTTTATTATTCAGGATAACACAGGAACTGTATTACTTCAGTTCGGAGTAGTGATCCTTGTAGGTCTTGCACTATCCAAGTTCTTTAATACAAAGACTGCAAGGGGAGCTATGAAAGATAACAAAGCTGCAAAATAATAGAAAGAAGGTATGAACTATGACGATAGATGCAATTATTATGATGGTGATTACACTGGTTGGATATATTGGCGGATTTAGTTATTTCATGATACGTGTATTTAAAAAAGAAAGAAGTAAATCCAAAGAGTAGGTATCGAACGGAGAATGAATAAGGGATAGTATGGTAAATTAGACGACGTTCTGATTGAAATGAATACATATCGAAAAGGAGCGGAGTCGGGATTTTGTCAGGAGTGACAGGATTCCGGCTCCGCTCCTTTTTATGCATGTGTATTAGATGTTAAGTGCAGCATGGTATCCATCTTTATTAAAGCCGGGAAATATTGTTCATATCCCCGGCTGATTCATTTTTTAATACCATCTCGTCATAGGAAGATCATTATTAATTCCCTTTGTCATTAAAATCTGATGGATATCAATAATTCCGTTATGGAAGGTGGCGGCACATGCAGAGAGGTACATATCCCACATCCTTAAGAAACGTTCATCAAACATTGTATGTGCTTCTTCAATATGATCTTTGAAGTTTTTCTCCCAGCAGAGAAGCGTACGGTTATAGTGAAGACGTAAGTCCTCGATATCCTGGGTATGGAAGTTATCTTCTGCCATGCAGTTCATGACTTCACGAAGACTGGGAACAGATCCGCCCGGGAAGATGTATTTCTTGATCCATGGATCACCAGGATGCTCTTTTAATGCACTGATGAAGTGGAGCAGGAACAGACCGCCGTCTTTCATGACCTTGCTGACACAGTCTAAGTATAACTGATAATTCTCACGGCCGACATGTTCGAGCATACCGACGCTGACAACGCGGTCATACATCTTGCCGTCAGAAGGAAGATCACGGTAGTCCATTAGCCTGACTTCCAGATAGTCGGACAATCCTTCCTCTTTGATACGTTTCTGGCATTCTTTGTATTGTTCTTCACTTAAGGTGATGCCGGTACCTTTAATTTTATATTTCTTAGCAGCTTCAATCAGAAGGAATCCCCAGCCGCATCCGATATCAAGAAGAGTCATACCTTCTTTCAGATATAACTTTTCAAGAATGTAATCAACTTTATTCTTCTGCGCCTGATACAGGGTATCATCTTCATGTTTGAAATATCCGCAGGAATAACTCATTGTTTCATCGAGCCAGAGTTTGTAGAAGTCATTTCCGATATCGTAATGACTGCTGACTTCTTTTTTCTGGTTTTTCTTTGATGAAGATGGGAACATGATAGATTTCAAATGATGTTCATCAGTTGAAAATTTACCCATCTGACCAAGAAAGTTATCAAGTGCCTGATAAAGGTTTCCCTCAATATCAAGATCACCATCCATGTAAGCTTCTCCAAGTGCAAGAGAAGTACTGGTGACCAGATCTTTTAATGGGATGACCTTTTTGAAATTTACGGTAAATGTAGGTGCGCCTTCGCCGATCAGATGTTCGTGTCCATTAATTTTGACCAGGAAAGGGTGTTCATCGAATTTTTTTAAGAATGTTATCATAGCCTGTTCTTCCAGCATAATATAACCTCCAGTTCTGCTGTCATTATTTCCTTCAGCAAGAATTATATTCCTTATAAATTTTGAAAGTCAAATAAAATAGACATTTTTTAAAAATTGTATTGGAACTACCAATAAATGAAAACATATATCAAGAACGCATATATTCCTTGACTTATGTGATAATAAGAGATAAAATACATATACCCCGTAAGGGTATGAATATGAAAGGAGTATGCTTATGGAAGACAAGAATACAGATAATATGGAAAACAAATCAGAAAAAGAATGCTGTTGTCACTCGTCCAAGCATCGTTCGGATAAAGAATACAAGGATCTGATGAATCGTCTGAGCCGGATTGAGGGTCAGGTACGCGGCATCAAAGGAATGCTGGAAAAGGACGCTTATTGTCCGGAGATTCTGGTACAGGTATCAGCGGTGAATGCGGCACTGAACAGCTTTAATAAAGTATTGCTGGCGAATCATATCCGTACCTGTGTGGCAGATGACATCCGGGACGGAAAAGATGAGACGGTTGATGAACTGGTAAAGGTGTTACAGAAGCTGATGCGGTAAGTAAAGTTTATAGATGTATAGTCTGCTCGGAAAGCATTTTCTGAGTTTACTATAAAGGATATGAAAAATAATAATGACAGGAGGGAACAGACAACAATGGAACAATATATAGTAACCGGGATGAGCTGTGCAGCCTGTAGCAGCAGAGTCGAAAAAGCAGTTTCGAAAGTGCCGGGTGTAACATCCTGCTCGGTAAGTCTGCTTACCAACTCTATGGGAGTAGAGGGAACTGCAAGTGAACAGGAGATCATTAAGGCAGTCGCAGATGCCGGATACGGAGCATCGAAAAAAGAAGAAGGAGCGGCAAAGACACAGTCGTCATCAGCATCTGCCGGAGAAGATATGTTAAAAGACAGAACGACACCGGCATTAAAGAAGCGTCTGATTGCATCACTTGGATTTCTGATCGTTCTGATGTATTTCTCCATGGGACATATGATGTGGGGCTGGCCGGTTCCGGGATTTATGAAAGACAATCATGTGATGATGGGACTGTTACAGATGCTTCTGACGATTGCAGTCATGGTGATCAACCAGAAGTTCTTCATCAGTGGATTCAAAGGACTGATCCACAGAGCACCGAATATGGATACCCTGGTGGCACTTGGATCCGGAGCGTCTTTTGTATACAGTACGTATGCACTGTTTGCAATGACAGATGCGCAGATGCATGGGGATATGGATGCAGTAATGTCTTATATGCATGATTTTTATTTTGAATCGGCAGCTATGATCCTTGCACTGATCACGGTCGGAAAGATGCTGGAGGCAAGATCCAAAGGAAAGACGACCGATGCATTAAAAGGACTGATGAAGCTTGCGCCAAAGACAGCGGTTGTGATTCGTGGAGAAAAAGAAGTTCAGGTATCGATCGAACAGGTACAAAAGGGAGATTGCTTTGTTGTAAAACCGGGAGAGAATATTCCGGTTGACGGAGAAGTCATAGAAGGAAACAGTGCAGTCAATGAATCTGCTCTTACAGGTGAAAGTATTCCGGTAGATAAGGCTGTCGGTGATAAGGTATCAGCCGCAACCGTAAATCAGTCCGGATATCTGAAGTGCCGTGCGACCAGAGTCGGCGAGGATACGACACTTTCGCAGATTATTCAGATGGTAAGTGATGCGGCTACAACGAAAGCACCGATTGCAAAGATTGCGGACCGTGTATCCGGTGTATTTGTGCCAATGGTTATCACAATTGCAGTGCTCACAATTATTGTATGGCTGATCGCAGGACAGAGTATTGGTTTTGCGTTATCCAGAGGAATTGCGGTGCTGGTGATCAGCTGTCCATGTGCGCTTGGACTTGCAACACCGGTAGCAATTATGGTCGGAAATGGAATGGGTGCCAGAAATGGTATTATGTTCAAGACAGCAGTTTCACTGGAAGAGACTGGAAAGATGCAAATTGTTGCGCTGGATAAGACCGGTACGATCACAAGTGGAGAACCGAAAGTGACAGATATCATTCCGGCAGCGGGAGTGACAGAAGATACCTTATTAAAATGTGCGTATGCACTGGAGAATAAGAGTGAACATCCACTGGCAAGAGCAATCCTTGAAAATGCAAAAGAGGAAAATGCCGGCATCGAAGAAGTTACCGGATTCCAGGCTCTTCCGGGTAACGGCCTGACAGCCATATTGGATGACCATACATTATATGGAGGGAATCATACATTTATCAGCAGTAAGGTATCCGTTGATGGAGATATCCAGAAGAAGGCAGAGAAACTTGCCGAAGCAGGTAAGACACCATTATTCTTTGGAAATGAAGACCGTTTATTAGGTGTAATTGCAGTGGCGGATGTCATCAAAGAAGACAGCCCGCAGGCAATCAAAGAATTACAGAACATGGGAATCCATGTAGTCATGCTGACCGGAGATAACGAACGTACTGCAAAAGCCATCGGACAGCAGGCCGGAGTTGATGAAGTGATTGCAGGCGTACTTCCGGAAGGAAAAGAGCAGGTGATCCGTAAGCTGAAAGAAAAAGGAAAAGTTGCGATGGTCGGGGATGGTATCAACGATGCACCGGCACTTACAAGAGCCGATATGGGTATTGCGATCGGAGCCGGAACAGATGTTGCGATCGATGCGGCAGATGTTGTTCTGATGAAGAGCCGGTTAAGTGATGTGCCGGCAGCAATCCGCATGAGCCGTGCGACACTCCATAATATTCATGAGAATCTGTTCTGGGCATTCTTCTACAATGTTATCGGAATCCCACTGGCAGCAGGTATCTGGTATCCATTATTCGGACTGAAACTGAATCCGATGTTCGGTGCGGCAGCCATGAGTTTATCAAGCTTCTGCGTAGTATCGAACGCATTGAGATTGAATCTTTTTAAGATGTATGATGCATCAAAAGATAAAAAATTAAAAGCCAAAAAAGAAAAAAAGAGATCCAAGAAGGAGGACAAGACAATGAAAAAAATAATGCATATTGAGGGAATGATGTGTGGACACTGTGAGGCAGCCGTAAAGAAAGCACTGGAAGCACTTCCACAGGTAGATGAAGCGGTTGTAAGTCATGAGGCAGGAACAGCAGAGCTGACATTAAATGCAGAGATCGCAGATGATGTGCTGAAGAAGACAGTAGAAGACAAGGATTATACGGTGAAATCTGTGGAATAATCTATGATTTCTTATATACAGAGTATACTTTTTATTTGAAGCATCCAAAGAACACTGCTATACTTAATTATAACTATCATAACGAGGAAGGAACGAAAGTTAATGAGAAAGAGTGGAATGTTAATGCCGGTCTCTGCACTTCCGGGGGCATATGGAATCGGATGTTTTTCGAAAGAAGCGTATGAATTTGTAGATATATTAAAAGAAGCAGGACAGAAATTGTGGCAGATTCTGCCGCTTGGACAGACAGGATACGGTGATTCACCGTATCAGTCTTTTTCAACCTATGCAGGCAATCCTTACCTCATTGACCTTGACACTCTTTGTGAAGAAGGTCTTTTGACTAAGGAAGAGGTCATGAGCCGTGACTGGGGCTCAGATGACGCCGAGGTTGATTATGAGAAAATCTACAACAACCGTTTTGAAGTTTTGAAGATTGCTTACGATAACTTCAAAAAGGGTGACCAGAAGGCATTTACATCCTTCAAGCGTAAAAACAGTTCATGGCTCAAAAACTATGCACTTTATATGGCAGTTAAAAAGAGCTTTGACATGGTTTCCTGGACAGAATGGCCGGATGAGGAAATCAAAATGCGTGATGAGGCTGCCGTGAAGCGTTATGAACGCAAGCTCAAGGATGATGTTGATTTCTGGAAGTTTGTACAGTTCAAATTCTATGAGCAGTGGATGAAACTGAAATCCTATGCAAATTCAAAGGGAATCCAGATCATTGGAGATATTCCGATTTATGTTGCCATGGACAGTGCTGATGCATGGGCACATCCGGAGTTGTTCCAGCTGGATCAGGACAATGTACCGCTGGCAGTAGCAGGATGCCCTCCGGATGGATTTTCTGCAACCGGTCAGTTATGGGGAAATCCGCTGTATCGCTGGGATTATCACAGAAATACAGGATATCAGTGGTGGATTTCCAGAATGAGTTATTGCTTCAGACTGTATGATGTTGTGCGAATCGATCATTTCCGTGGATTTGATGAATATTTCTCTATTCCATACGGAGATAAAGATGCAAGAGGCGGACACTGGGAAAAGGGTCCCGGAATTGATCTGTTCCGTAAGATTGAACAGGCGCTTGGATGGAAGCAGGTTATTGCAGAGGACTTGGGATATATGACAGATTCCGTACGTCATCTGGTATATGAGAGCGGATTCCCGGGAATGAAGGTTCTGGAATTTGCGTCTTGTGGAAGTGATCCCGGATCTCCTTGATGAACTCCGCCAGCTCCAGCGTCTCCTGCGGGTTCATGCCGGCGGCCGGCTCATCCAACAGCAGCAGGGTCGGGTCGGTGGCCAGCGCGCGGGCGATCTCCAGCCGGCGCTGCTTGCCGTAGGGCAGGCTGGTAGCCAGCTCGTTCTGCACATCCTCCAGGCCCACGACCTTCAGCAGCTCCAGCACCTCGGCGCGCTGCTGCGCCTCCTCCTTGGCGTTCAGGTGGAACGCCGCGGTAAACAGATTGCTGGTGCGCCGCATATGCTTGGCGATAAGCACATTGTCAAACACCGTCTGGGTCTTCCACAGACGGATATTCTGGAAGGTACGGGCCATACCCAGCGCCGTGATCTTATCCGGCGTAGGGGCCAGCACATGGTCAGTAAATGCGTAGCTGTCCAACGCCTTCTGGCCCTCCTTCCACGCCTTCAGCGCCTCGTCGTCCAGCGCCTCCTCCGGGGCGAACTGGGCGGTGTACATATCCGCGTGCTCACCCTTATACTGCTTCTTCATCTTTCCGGAGGGATGGTTCCGCACGATGCACGCCTCATTGAAGCGCACCCGCCCGTTGGTGGGGGCGTACACACCGGTGATGACATTGAACGCTGTGGTCTTGCCGGCACCGTTGGGGCCGATCAGCGCCACGATCTCGCCCTCGTTTACCTCCAGATTCAGATTGTCCACGGCTACCACGCCGCCAAACTGCATAGTGACGTTCTCCACGGACAATACGTTCTTGCTCATTTGGACGTCACCTCCTTCGCCGCTTTATCCTTCTTTTTGAACAGCTTTCCGAAGAAGTTGATGATGGCATCCCACGAGAACTCCCTGTCGCCCATGATGCCCTTGCGGAAGAACAGCACCACGATCATAATGATCACCGAGAACACCAGCATACGGAAGCCGCCGCGCATGAATGGGATGTTCACACCCAGATAGGGCATGGGGTCATCCAGGAAACGCAGCCACCATTCGGAGCAGGCGATGTACAGGAAAGAGCCCAGAATGGAGCCGGTCACGGAGCCAATACCGCCAATGACCACAATCAGCAGTATCTCATAGGTCATGGTGGAGGTGAAGGCGTTGGCCTGGATACTGGCCTGGAACATGGCCAGCAGCGCGCCGCTGATACCGGCAAAGAAGGAGCTGATCAGGAACGCCTGCATCTTATGCTTGGCCAGATTGATACCCATAGCTTCTGCCGCCACCTCATCATCGCGAATCGCCTTGAAGGCACGACCGTAGGTAGAGTTGATGATCAGCACGATAATAGCGATGCAGATGCCGGAAACAATGAACGGGAACAGCACGCTGTCGAAGTTGGCGAACTGCCGCAGCAGGTTAGAGGAGTTGGTCAGCGGGCCCACCTTGTTCCACTGAATGATAGCGCGCATGATCTCAGCGAAGCCCAGCGTGGCAATGGCCAGATAATCGGACTTCAGCTTCAGCACTGGCAGGCCGATAAGCCACGCAAACAGCGTCGGCACCACGCCGGCCAGGATCAGACCCACCACCATGGGCAGGCAGAACTGCACGATACCACCGTCAAAATATTGATACACGGCAGCGCGGGAAGCCACGGGAATAGTCAGGATTGCATAAGTATATGCACCGATCATCATAAAGCCCGCCTGTCCCAAAGAGAACAGACCCGTAAAGCCGTTCAGCAAGTTCAACGACACTGCCACCAGGGAGTAGATCGCGCCCTTTTTCAGCACGGTCGCCAACATGGAATAGTGCTGGAACTTGTCCACATACAGCAGGAAAGCAAGGCAGACGGCGGCGAGGATCAGAGACAGCAACAGATTTCTTTTCTTATTGTTCTTCATATCTCACACCTTCTCCGTCAGTTTTTCGCCGAACAAGCCGTTGGGCTTGCACAGCAGGATCACGATCAACAGTGCAAACGTAAAGGCATTGCTGAACACGGCCATATCGGCGTTGGACTTGATAAGCGACTCGCAGATACCGATGATAAACGCACCGATCACCGCACCGGGGATCGAGCCGATACCGCCGAACACCGCCGCTACAAAGGCTTTCAGGCCGGGCATAGCGCCGATCATGGGGCTGACCTGACCATAGTTGGAGAAGTACAGAATAGAGGCCACGCCCGCCAGCAGCGAACCGATAACAAAAGTCACGGAAATAACGCTGTTGATCTTGATGCCCATGAGCTGCGCCGTCTCAAAGTCGCGGGATACCGCACGCATGGCCATGCCGATCTTAGTCTTCTGGATAAGAATGACCAACACCACCACCAGCAAGATAGTCAAAATGGGGGTGATAATGGTGATACGTTTGACATTCAGACTGCCCACCTGCATCACCTGGGTCAGGAACGGGATGTCGGGATACGCACGGGCGATACCGCCGGTGATATAGGTGGCCAGATTCTGCAGCAAATAGCTGACGCCGATGGCCGATATCATCACTGACATGCGGGGCGCGGTACGCAGGGGGCTGTATGCCGCCTTTTCGATCAGAACACCCAACGCCACTGTGGCAATAAGTACCAGGGGAATACACACTGCCATCGGCATCCAGGTGGCGGCATACACCATAAAGAAGCCCGCCATCATAAAGATGTCACCGTGTGCGAAGTTGATCAGACGCAGTATGCCATACACCATCGTATAGCCGATAGCGATCAGCGCATACAGGCTGCCCACCGTTACGCCGGAGAGCAGCAAGTCGATATAATACGCTGCGTCATGCATAAGTAAAGCATCCTCCTTATATGAATCTTGCGCTTTCGGAGACCGGGGACGATGCCATCGGCATCCAAAAACGCAAGAGTCATGAAAGTTGCATTGTGAGGGGAGCGCACGCTCCCCCCACAATGGCTGTTATCCTACAATGAGGTTCGTCTCAGACTCGACGTATGCCGTCTTTTACTCCAAACCGTTGAAGGTGCTGAAGTACACAATCTCACCGTTCTCGATGGTCTTGATAACCGCGTAGTTCTTGATAGCGTCGCCGTTCTCGTCGAACTTCAGGTCACCGGTGATGAGGCCGGAGATCTCCAGAGTTGCCAGCGCATCGCGGATGGTGGCGCCGTCAGTGGACTGGGCCGCCTCGATCGCGCCCACAGCTGCCATGTAAGCATCATAGCCGCAGGGGGTCACGCTGGAGATAACGTCGGACACACCGCCGTTGTTCTCCACGCGGGTCGCATCCTCAGCCACCCACTTGGTGAAACCGTCCACGAAAGCCTTACCGGCCTCATTGGTGGTGTCGGCGGCATCGAAGAAAGCGGAGAAGTAAATATCGGTAGCCTTGCTGCCGGTACGCTGGGCGATGGAGATGTCATCCCAGGTGTCGCCAGCCATGATGGGGCAGGTGATGCCGGCATCGCGGGCCTGAGAGATAATCATAGCCGCGGTCTCGATGGAAACAGGAGCAAAGATGCCGTCGTAACCCTCGGACTTGATGGAAGCCATGATAGTGGAGAAGTCAGCCTCGCCCTTCTGGAACTCCAGAGTGGTAGCCTTGCCGCCCAGACGCTCCATCTCCTGACGGAAGTAGTTGCCGAAACCAGCGGAGTAGTCATCGCCGGACTCGATGATCAGGGCACAGTTGCTGCTACCCTTCTCATTGAACGCAAAGTTGGCCATCACAGCGCCCTGGAACGGATCAATGTAGCCGACACGGAAGTAGTAGTCATTGCCCGCAGTCACCTGGGGGTTGGTGCAGGAAGTGCCGATGGCAGGGATCTTAGCGCTCTCGAACAGAGGGCCGGCAGCAATCGCGCAAGCAGAACCATATGTACCGATCACCACAGACACACCCTGGGAAATCAGGGTCTGCGCGGCAGTGGGTGCCTTAGCCTGGTCGGAAGCATTGTCCGCATAGACCAACTGCACACTGTACTCCTCGCCGTTGATGGTAACGGTGGGCTTCAGGGAGTGGGCATACTCAATACCCAGGATCTCCTTCTTGCCGCCGCCGCCGTTCTGACCGGAAGTGGGCTCAAACACGCCGATCTTAACGACCTTGTCGCCGGAAGCGGAATCATCACCCTTCTGACTGTCGCCCTGCTCACCGCAGGCCACCAGAGACAGAGCCATGACCAGCGCCAGCATCATTGCTAAAAACTTTTTCATGGTAATTCCTCCTAAATTCACCTTGCAGCGGTCAAGTCTGTTGACCGCTCACAGAATATGTGTATTTTAGCGAAAATATTTGGCAAAAACAATTGTAACAACCTCTAAAAATCACAGCTTTTGCATCAGCGACATGGCGTTAAGAATCTGTAATGATCGCCAGTATGTCCTTGATCAGAGGACAAACGCCCTGTGTTGGTAAACTTTCCCCCTTGATTGTCTCCCTATGGCGGACGGTCTGTCCCGTCATTGTGCACAAAACCGGTGCCGCTTTTGCGCAAAAAACCGGCGGGCGCAGATGCGCCTGCCGGTTCCGCATATCGTTATATCACTCTCACTGACGGCTTTCGCCGCTTTGCGTGAAATATGTCTTGAACGTATCGCCGTCCATGGTCTCGTGCTCCAGCAGATACTCCGCCACCGCCGTCAGCTCCGTCTTGTACCGAGCCAGTATCTCACGGCATTTTTCGTAAGCCTCGTCGATGATGGCGCGGATCTCCGCGTCCATCTCCGCCGCCGTCTTTTCGGAGTAGGGGCGGGTGTGGGCCATGGACTTGCCGATGAACACCTCGTCGGTGCCGGCGTCAAAGGCCACGTTGCCCAGCCTGGACGACATACCGTAGGTGCCTACCATCTTGCGGGCGATGGCCGTGGCCCGCTGGATGTCGCTGGAGGCGCCGGTGGAGATATCGCCCAGCATCATCTCCTCGGCGGCGCGGCCGCCCAGCAGACCGGCCACCCGGTCCAGCATATAGCGGCGGGACAGGTAGGAACGGTCCTCCTCCGGCAGATAGATGGTCATGCCGCCGGCCTGACCGCGGGGAACGATGGTGATCTGATGTACGGGGTCCAGGTCCGGCAGGGCCTGCATGACCACGGCGTGACCGGCCTCGTGATAGGCAGTGAGCCGACGCTCGGCCTCGGGCACCACGCGGCTGTGCTTCTCCGGGCCGGCGATGACCTTGATGACAGACTGGTGGATGGCCTCCTCGGTGATGAAGCGCTGGCCGCGGCGGCCGGTCAGCAGCGCCGCCTCGTTCAGCAGGTTCTCCAGATCCGCGCCGGTAAAGCCGGAGGTGGCGCGGGCCACGGAGCCCAGGTCCACATCCTCCGCCAGGGGCTTGCCCTTGGCGTGTATCTTCAGTATCTCCTCGCGGCCCTTAATATCCGGCAGGCCCACGAACACCTGGCGGTCGAACCGGCCGGGGCGCAGCAGCGCCGGGTCCAGAATGTCCACGCGGTTGGTAGCCGCCAGGACCACCACGCCCTCGTTGGCGGCGAAGCCGTCCATCTCCACCAGCAGCTGGTTCAGGGTCTGCTCGCGCTCGTCATGGCCGCCGCCCAGGCCGCTGCCGCGCTGGCGGCCCACGGCGTCGATCTCATCGATGAAGACGATGGCCGGAGCCTGCTTCTTGGCCTGCTCGAACAGGTCACGGACGCGGCTGGCACCCACGCCCACATACATCTCCACAAAATCGGAGCCGGAAATGGAGAGGAAGGCGGTATCCGCCTCGCCGGCCACGGCCTTGGCCAGCAGCGTCTTGCCGGTGCCCGGAGGGCCCACCAGCAGCACGCCCTTGGGAATATGCGCGCCCAGCTCGGTATAGCGCTGGGGATCGCGCAGAAACTGGACGATCTCCTCCAGCTCCTCCTTCTCCTCATCGGCACCGGCCACGTCCTTGAACGTGACCTTCTTGCCGTCAGAGGGGATATCCTGGATACGGGCCTCGCCGAAGCGGGCCATTTTATCGTTGACGGCGCCGCCGCCCAGGCCGCCCATACGGGCGATCAGGTTCATCAGCAGGATGAAGGCCATGGCCGCCAACACATAGGGCAGCAGGGTACGCAGCCAGCCGTTCTCGCTGCCGGCGGCGTAGTCATAGCTGGTGATGACCCCCTTTTCCGCCTGGGACACCACCAGATCGTTCATGTCGTTATAAAACGTGTCGAAGCTGTGGAGGGCGCAGCTGACGCTGGAGCCGTCCTGCAGCTTAGCCACCAGGCGCGTGTCGGTGGCGGTGAAGGACTTGACCTTCTCCGCCGTGAAATAGGCGCGCATATCGCTGTAGCTCACGTCGCCGGAACGGCCGAGGTTGCCCACCACCTGGGTGATGAGCACCACCGCCAGCACGATGAACAGCAGCATGACGCCGCTGAAACGTTTTCTTTCCATGTCTCCCCGTCTCCCTTCTCAGCCGATCCAGCGGACGCCCTGCCAGCTTTGGTCACTGCCCACGGAGATGGCCACCAGCATGCGGCCCTGAATGTTGCTCACCGGCACATACGGCTCACCGAGGAGACGGCTGTCGTTAGATCCACCACGATTATCACCCATAAAAAAGATACATCCTTCTGGTACAGTGAAAGTGTCACCCTCATGTCGTGGATAAGTAATCCCCTGGGTGGGCAGGTAGCTCTCGTCCAGCTTCTCACCATTGACGTAGGTATAGCCGTTCTTGAAGGAGAGCGTCTCGCCGGGCAGGCCGACAACGCGCTTCACCAGGACCTTGTTCAGCTCCTCGTCCCAGAAGGTGACGATGTCGCCGCGCTCCGGCACCGGATCGGACACCACATAGGGCAGCCGCCAGCCGATCAGCAGGCACTTGGTGGGGATGGTGGTCTCCATGGAGCCGCTGGGCACATAGGCCAGCTGCAGCAGCACCTTGAACAGCACGAACACCGCCGCCAGCGTCACCAGCAGGTAGCCGTAGTCGTCCCACAGTCTGCGGCCGCGGCTTTTGGCGGGCTTGGCCGCAGAGGCCGCCGTCTCCGCCGGGGCGGGTGCGGCGCTCTCCGCCGGGGCGGGCTGCTCCGCGGGGGTCTTTACCTCGTCGGCCGCGGTGGCCGGAGGTGTGGTTTTCACCGGCTCGCCGGTGGGGGCCAGGCGCTTTCCGCCTTTGTTTTCCATATACTTCACTTCCTATTCTCAAATGCTAAGAGGGATGTTCCGCGCCCTCCCGGCGCGTGCTCTTCTTCCGCCTGCGGCGCGGGGAGAAACCGGATTTTTCGCCAAGACGAGGCGCGGCGACGACGGCGTACCGTGTGTACGTCGAGGAGCCGTAACGAAGTATTGGCGGAAAAGACGCGGTTTTACTTGCTGTAGACCTCGGGCTTGAGGACCCCAATATAGGGCATATTCCGGTACTGCTGGCAGTAGTCCAGGCCATAGCCCACCACAAACTCGTCGGGGACCTCGAAGCCGGCATAGTCGGCGGTAATGGGCTTTTCGCGGCGGGCGGGCTTATCCAGCAGGGTGGCGATGGTGACGGAGGCGGCGCCCTTGGTCTTCAGGTACTCCGTCAGGAAATACAGGGTATTGCCGGAGTCCAGAATATCCTCGACGATGATGATGTCACGGCCGCTGATGTCGCGCTGGAGGTCGCGGGTGATCTGCACCACGCCGGAGGACTTGGTGGCGTTCTTATAGGACGAGAGGCCGATGAACTCCACCTCGCTTTTCAGCTGGGCGGCGCGGACCAGGTCCGCCATGAAAATGAAGCAGCCGTTGAGAACGCCCACAAACATGGGGTTCTTGTCCTTAAATCTGTCGTACAGCCGGTCGCCCAGCTCCTGGACACGGGCCTTGATCTCCTCTTCAGACAGCAGGACCTTCAGGATATCCTGATCCATATTACTCTTTGCCATTGCTTGTTATCCTCCGTTGTTTTTTGTGATGGTGATGTATATGGTGTTGCCGGAACGCTCCGGCAGGGCTTTCTGGTCAATGCCCACGCGCCAGACGGCGGCGGGACGGCCCGCCAGACAGAGGACGGGCCAGGTATCGCGCTCCGGCGGGGCGATGCCGCGCTCGGCGAACAGGCGCTTGAGGCTGCGGCTGCCGCGGCTGCCGGGCAGGGTCAGGCGGTCATCGCGGCGCCAGGGCCGAACGGTCCAGGGCCCGGACCGCAGTGCCAGTGCGTCGGGGGCGGGTGCGTCGGAGAGGGTGATACGCCAGGGGCCGGCGAGGTTATCGCCGGGGCGGAGCGCCGCCTCGTTCAGTGGGGCGGGCGCGTCAGAGAGGGTCAGGGCACCGTCACGGCAGACGGCGGACGCGCCGCCGGGCAGGGAAAGCGCGCCGCCGGTCTGTGCCAGTGTCTCCAGCGCCCGGTAGTGGGCGGCGGTGAAGTCCTTTTTGCCCGCGCCGAGACGGTCCGTCAGCAGGCGGAGCATACGGGGGCGCAGAGCCTCCGGCGCGGAGAGGAGCGCGGCGCAGGGGAGCGTCGTGCCCTCCGGCGGCAGGAGGGCGGCGGCCTGGGCGTCCAGGAGGTCGTTCTCGGCGCGCAGGATGTCCGCCGTGCGGGCGATGTGTGCCGCGGCGGCGGGGTTGATCGCCAGCAGCTGGGGCATGATGTCCAGCCGGAGGCGGTTGCGGGCGTAGTGGGTATCCAGGTTCGTCTCGTCGGTGACGTAGGGGAGGCGGTTCTGCGCGATGTAGTCATCGATAGCGGCGCGGGGCGTATCCAGTAGGGGGCGGATGATGCCGTCACGGACAGGGGGAATGCCGGTAAGCCCCTGGGGGCCGGTGCCGCGAAGCAGCTGCAGCAGGACCGTTTCGGCCTGGTCGTCGCGGTGGTGGGCGGTGGCGATAAAGTCCGCGGCAAGGGCATCCGCCGTGCGGCGGAGGAAGTCGTAGCGGGCGCGGCGGCCCGTCTCCTCCACCGTCAGGCGCCAGACGGCGCAGAGGGCGTAGACGTCCACCGTTTCGGTGTAGAAGGGAATGTTCCGTTCGGCGCAGAGGGCGCGGACCAGGTCCTCGTCACGCTGGGCCGTGGGACGCATACCGTGGTTCAGGTGGGCGGCAGCCACGCGGAAATCGCGGGCCCGACCCAGCTTCCACAGGCAGTCCAGCAGGCAGACGGAGTCGCGGCCGCCGGACACGGCGCAGAGGATCAGCCCGCCGGGGGGCGGGAGCATCCGCCAGCGCGTCATCCACGCGGTCAGGTCCAGGGGCTCACTCATCCTCGTCATAGCGGGTCTCCAGCGTGCCGAAGGCGGTGTACTCGGGCATCCAGCGGAGCTCTACCTTGCCGGTCTCGCCGTGGCGGTTCTTGGCTACGATGCACTCGGCCACGTTGCGCTTCTCGGCATCGCTGTTATAGTAGTCGTCCCGGTAGAGGAACATGACGATGTCGGCGTCCTGCTCGATGGCACCGGATTCGCGCAGGTCGGACAGCATAGGGCGCTTATCCTCGCGCTTTTCATTGGCACGGCTCAGCTGGCTCAGGCACAGCACGGGCACCTGCAGCTCCTTGGCCATGATCTTCAGCATACGGCTGATATCGGACACCGCCTGCTGGCGGTTCTCGCCGGAATAGCCCTTACCGCCGGCGGAAGTCATCAGCTGAAGATAGTCGATGACCACCAGGCCCAGATTTTCCAGGCGGCGGCACTTGGCGTTCATATCCGCCACGGTCAGCAGTGGGTTATCATCGATACGGATGTCCATGCGGCTGAGGGCGGAGGCGGCCTCGGCGATGCGCTGCCAGTCGCTCTCCCGCAGGTTGCCGGTGATCAGGCGCTGATTCTCCACCAGCCCCTCGCTGGCGATGAGGCGGGTGACCAGCTGCTCCTTGGACATTTCCAGGGAGAAGATGGCCACGGTCTTGCCGGACTCGCGGGCGGCGGACAGGGCCACATTCAGGGCCATACTGGTCTTGCCCATACCGGGACGGGCGGCCAGCAAGAGCAGGTCGGACTTGTTCATGCCGTTGATCTTGGCATCCACAGCGGAGAGTCCTGTGGACAGGCCCGGCACGGTCCGGCCTCCGTTAGCGGACAGCTCGGCCAACTGGCTCATCACGTCGCCCAGCACCATGCCCACCGTCACCATGCCCTGGGCGCTGCGGCCACGGCGGATGGCGTAGATCTGCTGCTCGGCGGCTTCCAGCATATCGCCGGCGGTGCCGCCGCCCTCCTGCACCATGGCGGTGATGTTGCCGGCGGCCTGGGCTACCTGGCGCATGAGCGACTTGTCCTGCACGATGCGGACGTACTCCATGACGTTAGCGCTGGTGGGAGTGACCTCCATCAGCTGCAGCAGATAGGAACGGGTATTGTCGTTATACAGTCCGTTCTTCTCCAGCTCGCCGGCCACGGTGACGCCGTCGATGGGCTGGGAGTAGACGAACATATGGTAGATCGTCTCGAAGATCTCCCGGTTGGTCCGCAGATAGAAATCCTGGGCCTGCAGCTTGTCCATCACGTCCTTGACGCAGTCGGCGTCGATGAGCATGGAGCCCAGCACCGCCTGCTCCGCCTGAGGGGAATGGGGCATGGACGGCGTCAGCAGGGCGTCGGTGTTGTTGGCCATGGGAAGACCTCCTTTCAAAATTACGGTAATCGCCGTGCCTGCGGCGCGGTGCTTTCCCCGCTTATTTCTCTTCGATGACGTGGACGTACACGGTGCCGGAGACCTCGTAGCCCAGCCTGGCCTTGACCTCATAGCTGCCGAAGCTCTTGATGGGCTGGTCCAGCACCAGCTTTTTGCCGTCGATGGTCAGGCCGTGCTGGGTCTGAAGTGCATCGGCGATGGCGGCGCCGGTGATGGCGCCAAACAGCTTGCCGCCCTCGCCGCCCTTGGCGGCGATCTTCACCTGGCAGGCCTTCAGCTTTTCGGCGATGGCCAGTGCCTCGGCCTTGGCCTCGGCGTCGGCTTTGGCCTTGGCCTTGGCCTGGAGGTTCATGGTGTTGACGGCGTCGGCAGTGGCCTCCACAGCCATGCCCTTGGGGATCAGAAAGTTGCGGGCATAGCCCTCGGCGGCCTCGATCATCTGGCCCTTCTTGCCCTTGCCTTTGATGTCCTGCTTGAGAATGACTTTCATATCTGTATCTCCTTTACCTTAATTTTCAAAGTACTTGTCGATGGCCTCCAGCAGCTTTGCCTTGGCCTCGGCCACGGTGATGTTGTCCGCCTGGCCGCCGGCGGTGGTGGAGTTGCCGCCACCGCCCAAGGCCTCCAGGATCACCTGGACGTTGACCTCGCCCAAAGAACGGGCAGACATATACACGCCGTCACCTTTTTTATACAGCACAAAGCTGGCACGGATGCCCTTGAGGGTCAGCAGCTCATCGGCCGCCTTGGCGGCGGTGACGCGGTCGCACTCCTCATCCAGGGCCACCACGGCGATATCGTCGCGGTACAGCTCTGCCTGACGGATAATGTCATAGCGGGCGATCATGGAGTTCAGGTCCCCCTGGAACATCCGCTGGACATCCTGGGTGTCGGCCCCCAGACGGCGGAGGTAGGCCGCCGCCTCGAAGGTGCGGCCGCCGGTGCGGTTGGTAAAATTCTTGGTATCCAGCACGATGCCGGAGAGCAGGGCCTCGGCCTCGCATTTCAGCACGTCAGACGGCTCCACCAGATACTGCATCAGCTCCGCCACCAACTCGCTGGCGGAGGAGGCGTAGGGCTCATGGTAGTTCAGGGCCATCTTCTCAATGTAGCTGCTGCCGCGGCGGTGGTGGTCGATGACGGCCACACGGTTGCACGTCTCCAGCATTTCCTCGGACTCCACGCTCTCGGGGCGGTTGGTGTCTACCACCACCAGCAGGGAGCCAGGCTGGCACTTGATAAAGGCATCCTGGCCGGAAATGGCGGTATTGGCGTATTCCGGCTGCTCGGAGAGACGCCGCAGGATGGGGTGAGCGGCGTTGTTCTCGGTGTCGATGATGATCTGGCAGGGCTTGCCGCGCTTGCGGGCGATACAGCAGATGCCCACGGCGGCACCCAGGGAGTCCATATCCGCGTATTTGTGACCCATGACGTACACCTGCTTGGCATCGTCGATCAGCTCACCCAGAGCGTTGGCCATGACGCGGGACTTGACCTTGGTACGTTTTTCGGTAGACTTGCTGCGGCCGCCGTAGAACTCGAAGTTCACACGGTCCTTGACCACGGCCTGATCGCCGCCGCGGGAGAGGGCCATCTCCAACGCCAGGGAGGCGTTCTTGAACAGCTGCTCGAAGCTGTCCTCGTCCCGGCCCACGCCGATGGACAGCGTGGCGGACACACCCTCGCCGGCCTGGACCTGGCGGACCTTTTCCAGCACGTCGAACTTGCTTTCGGTGTAGCCGGTGTAGTCCTTCTCCTCGAAGAGGTAGAGGTAACGGTCGCGGTCGTAGCCCAGCAGCAGCCCGCCGGAGCCGGCGGCCCAGTTATTCAGCTGTTCCTCCAGCGCGGCCAGCAGCGCCGAGCGCTTATTCTCGGGGCAGGCCTTCATCAGCTCCTCATAGTTATCCACCATGAGGATGGCCATAAGGGGCTTGGTCAGCTCCAGGGTCTGGCGCATCTGCTCAGCCTCAGTGATGTCCATCCAGTAGGTGGTGGCCAGGGTGGGCTGGTCGCCGCCCTCCGGCTCCGGGCGGCTCAGGGCGCCGAAGACGCGGTAGATACGGTCGTTCCAGCGGAACTGCTCGGGATATTCACGCTTGCCGTCCAGCAGCCAGCGGTAGGTGAAGTCGGGGATCACGGCGTCTACCGCCGTTTCAAAGATCTTATCCTTCAGGCCGGTCAGGTCCGTGAACATATCGTTGCACCACAGGATCTCGCCGGTGGCTACATCGAACACCAGCATGGGCAGCGGCGCGTAGAGCATATTGCTGGACCGGGCGGTGTCCATACCGCCGGAGACGCGGTCCATGTACTGGCGGACAGAGGCCTGGGCCATCTTGTTGCGGCGGCGGCCCACCAGAATGACCAGAAGCGCCACCAGGCCCTCCGCCGCCGCCAGCAGCGGCTGGAAGGGCACCGTCACCGCCACAAAGGCGATGAGGCACAGGCTGTACAGCGTCATATTGGTACGAAATCCGCGTATGATCTTCTTGCTCAAGGGAACGCGCCTCCTTCCCGCCGGGGATACTACTCCATACTGAGAGTAGTTTATTATAGCACGAAAGCCGGGCGGGGACAATACGCTTTTCGGGAAATCAGCGGGGAATTTTCCCGGCGGGGCGGCGGGTGTCAAATACCATCAAATGCCGTCGGCAAGTTGGGGGTGTACAAATGGGAAAAACTGTGGTATACTTTGTGAAAAGTGCTGAATATGGCACGTATTTTTTGGCTGTTTCGCGGTGCGTGGATGCCGCGGTCAATATAGCAAACGAGGGCGTTCCCCTCTATATCGAGTGCTGACGACGGGCGACAGACTGTTCCCTCCCCCTGCGATGCAGGGCAGGCGGGCGGGGCAGAACGCCTTTGTTTCCGTGCGGTCATTTTTACCCGCCGCGACGCGCTCTATCTTATCTGAAAAGGAGCATTTATTCTTTTATGGCAGAAAAATTCAAGATCATTCCCCTTGGCGGTCTGAATGAGATCGGCAAGAACATGACCGTCTATGAGTACGGCGGCGACATCATCGTGGTGGACTGTGGCATGGCCTTCCCGGGCGACGATATGTACGGCATCGACTGCGTCATTCCCGACGTCAGCTATCTGGTGAAAAACCGCAGCCGGCTGCGGGGTCTGTTCATCACCCACGGGCATGAGGATCACATCGGGGCCATCCCTTATGTGCTCAAGCAGATCAATATGCCCATCTACTGCACGCGGTTCACCGCGGGGCTGATCAAGCTGAAGCTGCAGGAGCATGGGCTGGCCAGCTCTACGAAGCTGATCACCGTAGAGCCGGGTCAGACGGTGCGGGCAGGCAAGTTCCAGGTGGAGTTCATCCACGTGAACCACTCCATCGCCGACTCGGTGGCCTTCGCCATCCACACGCGGATGGGCGCAGTCGTACACACCGGCGACTTCAAGATCGACTCCACGCCCATCGACGGGGAGGTCATCGACCTGGCGCGCTTCGGTGAGCTGGGCAAGCAGGGCGTGCTGGCGCTGCTGGCGGACTCCACTAATGTGGAGCGCCCGGGCTATACCATGAGTGAGCGCGCCGTGGGCGCCACGTTCAAGCGGCAGTTCACCGGCTGCGACAAGCGGATCATCGTGACCACCTTCGCCAGCAATGTGCACCGCATCCAGCAGGTGCTGGACGCTGCGGCGGCCTGCGGACGGAAGGTGGCCGTTACCGGCCGGAGCATGGAGAACATCATGAAGGTCTCCACGGAGCTGGGGTACATGAAGGTGCCCAAAAACACGCTGATGGACATCAACCGCATCAAGGGACTGCCCCTGAACCAGCAGGTCATCGTGACCACCGGCTCCCAGGGTGAGGAAATGAGCGCCCTGTACCGCATGGCGTTCTCCACCCACAAGCAGGTGGACATCGGCCCCGGCGACAAGGTCATCATCTCCGCCAGCGCCATACCCGGCAACGAAGTGACGGTGGGGCGGGTCATCAATGAGCTGTTCCGCAAGGGCGCGGACGTGGTGTATGACAAGGCGGATATGCTGCACGTGTCCGGCCACGCCTGTCAGGAGGAGCTGAAGATCATCCACGCGCTGACGAAGCCCAGGTTCTTTATCCCCCTGCATGGCGAGCAGCGGATGCTGCAGATCCACAAGCGTGTGGCGGAGAGCATGGGCATGGCTCCCACCAGCATCGTGGTGGCCGACAACGGCAGCGTCATCGAGCTGACCACCAAGCACATCAAGTGCGAGACCACCGTGCCCGCCGGCGAGGTGTTCGTGGACGGCGGCGGCGTGGGCGAAGTGGGCGCCGTGGTGCTGAACGACCGGAAGCTGCTGGCGGAGGACGGCATGGTGGTCATCGTGCTGCCCATGTCCAGCCACGACCACCAGCTGCTGTGCCCGCCGGAGATCGTCACCCGAGGCTTCGTGTACGTGAAGGAGTCCGAGGAGCTGCTGGAGGATATGCGCCGGGTGGCCACGGAGGCGGTGGATGGAATGTCCGCCAAGAAGCGCCGGGACGAGGGCGACGTATGCCGCACTGTGCGCTCCGCCGTGAGCAGCTATCTCTATAAGCACACCAAGCGCAGCCCCATGATCATCCCCATGGTGACAAAGCTGTAAGAAAACAAGGGCCGCCCAAAAGGGCGGCCCTTGTTTTGTATTCCTCTATGAACAGATCCCCGCACGGGGAGCTCTCATAGCGCTGGATTTAACACGCTGCGCGCAGGTCGAGGCAGCAAGTTCAAACCTGCCCGCGACATTCCAAAAAGAAAACACCATCCTGACGGATGGTGTTTCTTTT